>Ga0222427_100264_pt1 | contig 115345 bp, 107 predicted proteins | sample 2B20Ametagenome_FD_182890 | JGI IMG/M metagenome (GOLD analysis project Ga0222427, IMG submission 182890) | Enriched microbial communities from leaf-cutter ant dump, University of Wisconsin, Madison, United States - 2B20A (version 2) | ecosystem: Environmental > Terrestrial > Nest > Insects... | reverse complement strand
CATGGCCCAGGTCATACTCCTGGACCGCTGCCAGCTTGACCTCTTCACTGTACTTCGTCATGAAAAATACCCCCAAAAGTTCGTATCCAACTTTTGGGGGTCAGTTCACTGCGGAGCCAGACACCTGTGAACAATCTCTGCCGAATTCGGCGCCCGGCTATTCCGTCTTTTGCTTGGTGCCGAAGATGCGGTCGCCGGCATCGCCCAGGCCCGGCATGATGTAGCCATTCTCGTTCAGGCCGTCGTCGATGGACGCCGTGTAGATATGCACATCGGGATGGCGGTCGAGCACGGCCTGGATGCCCACCGGCGCGGCCACCAGCACCAGCGCGCGGATCTCGCGGCAGCCGGCGCGCTTGAGCATGTCGATGGTAGCCAGCATCGAGCCGCCCGTAGCCAGCATGGGGTCGACAATCAGCGCCAGGCGCTGGTCCAGTTCGCCCACCAGGCGTTCCAGATAGGTATGCGCCTGCAGGGTTTCTTCGTTGCGGGCCACGCCCACCACGCTGACCTTGGCGCCCGGGATCAGGCTGAGCACGCCGTCGAGCATGCCAATGCCGGCCCGCAGGATGGGCACCACCGTTACCTTCTTGCCGGCGATTTTCTCGACCGTAACCGTGCCGCACCAGCCCTCGACCGTGGACTGCGCCAGCGGCAGGTCTTTCGAGGCCTCGTAGGTCAGCAGCGCGCCGACTTCCTGGGAAAGTTCGCGAAAGCTCTTGGTGCTGAGGTCGGCGCGGCGCATGATGCCGAGCTTGTGGCGGATCAGCGGATGGCGGATTTCATGCACGGGCATGTGCGGCAGTCTCCAGGAAACAAATAGGCGGCGCACGCCGGCGCGCCAGACAGCGCAATCGTAAACCGTTTGCGGGCGGCGCGGCTTATTGGCCGGCCAGCCAGGCGATCAGGGCGTCGTCGAAGGCGCGCACCGCCGCGGCATTGGGATCGTTGACCAGGCTGACCACCACGTAGCGCTTGCCGCTGGCGCCCAGCACATAGCCGGCCACTGCGCGCACGTCGCGCAGCGAACCGGTTTTCAGGTGGGCCATGCCGGCCGTGTCTTCGCCCTTCAGGCGCCGCCGCATGGTGCCGTCGACCCCCGCGATGGACAGCGACGACAGGAACTCGGGCATCAGCGGCGTGTGCCAGGCCAGCGTCAGCATCGACGCCAGGCTTTCGGCCGAGACCCGCGCATTGCGCGACAGGCCGGCGCCGTTGTCCATGACCAGCTCGGGCATGTGCAGGCCCTGCCCGGCCAACACAGCTTTGGCCACCGCCTCGCTGCTTTCGGTGTTGGCGGGGCGGCGGCCGCGCTCGGCGCCCAGCGTCAGCAGCAGCGTGCGCGCCATGACGTTGTTGCTGCGCTTGTTGATCTGGCGAATGGCCTCGCCCAGCGGCAGCGACTCGTGCGTGGCCAGCACCACCGCGTCGGGGGGCACCATGCCGGAGCGGATCTTGCCGGTGAAGGTGCCGCCCAATTCGCGCCACAGCAGACGGAACAGGGCCTCGGCGAATTCGGGCTGGGACAGCGCCAGCCGGTACAGGCTGAATTCGCCGCACGAGCCGGCCACCGTGCCGCCCAGGCGGATCGACACGCCCTGCTGGGTCAGCACCGGGTCGGTGGTGACCACGGGGGGCCCGGGGCAGCGGATCTCGCTCCAGTCGACCTGGCCTTCGATGCGCAGGCCCGGCAGGGGCGGGTCGATGATGGGCACCCATTTGTGCGCGACCGGATCGGGGGTGAACAGCAGCCGCAGGGCGCCGAAACCCACCATCAGGGCATCCGGGCTGGCGTTATAGGCGCGGTCGGGGGCGCCGTCGAACGCGCCGGGGTCGGTGGCCACCTGGCCGAAGATGCTGCGGTCGATGACCAGGTCGCTGATTTTCTTTACGCCGCGCAGGCGCAGTTCGCGCAGCAGCATCCACAGGTCTTGCACCAGCAGGTAGGGATCGCCGCCGGCGCGCAGGTACAGCGGCCCCGGCAGCGCGCCGTGCGCGTCGGGCCGCGCGCCCGGCTCGGTCAGGAATTCGGTGCGCCACACATAATTGGGCCCCAGTTCGGACAGGGCCGACCAGGTGGTGACCAGCTTCATGACCGACGCGGGGTTGCGCGGCTCGTTGGCGTTGATGGCCACCATGCGCTGCCCGCCGAGTTCCTGCACCACCAGCGACAGCGACGAGCCGGGCAGGCCCGAGGCCTTCCAGGCGCGCGCCAGTTCGTCGGGCAGGCCCTGCGCCTGGGCCGCCAGGGCCGCGCCCAGCAGCGCGCCCGCCGCCAGCCATTGCTTGAATCGTCCGCCCCGCCTGTCCGCCCGTACCGCCATACCGCGTCCGCCACGCTGCTGTTGCCATCGAAGACGCAAGCATACCTAACTGGGGCCCGCCAGCGCCAAAAACGGCCCCGCGCGGGCAGGCCCGCTTACAATACCGGCCTGCCCGCGCCTGCCGCGGCGCTTCCCCCGGCCCTACTTGAACCGCACCGCGTGTCCTCCTCGTCTTTTACGCTTTCCGATTTCGACTACCCCCTGCCGCCCGAGCTCATTGCCCAGACCCCTGCGGCGCAGCGCGGCGGCAGCCGCCTGCTGCACCTGGACGGCGCCGGCACCCTGCACGACCGCCAGTTTCCCGACCTGGCCGGGCTGCTGCGGCCCGGCGACCTGCTGGTGTTCAACGACACCCGGGTCATCAAGGCCCGCCTGGCTGGCCACAAGGCCTCGGGCGGCAAGGTCGAGGTGCTGGTCGAGCGCATTACCGAACCCGACCGCGCGCTGGCCCATGTGCGCGCCAGCAAGTCGCCCGGCCCCGGCACCACGCTGCACCTGGCCGGCGCCTTCGACGCCACCGTGCTGGGCCGCGCCGGCGAATTATTCGACCTGCGCTTTCCGGCGCCGGTGCTCGACCTGCTGGACGCCCACGGCGCCACACCATTGCCGCCCTACATTACCCACGCCGCCGACGCCACCGACGAGGCCCGCTACCAGACGGTATATGCGCGCGAGCCGGGTGCGGTGGCCGCGCCCACCGCCGGGCTGCATTTCGACCAGGCCATGCTGGAACGGATGGCCGCGCTGGACGTGGACCGCGCCTTCGTGACCCTGCACGTGGGCGCCGGCACCTTCCAGCCGGTACGGGTCGACAACCTGGACGACCACGTCATGCACGCCGAGTGGTACACCGTAGGCCAGCCGGTGATCGACGCCATCGCCCGCGCCCGCGCCCGCGGCGGGCGCGTGATCGCCGTGGGCACCACCAGCGTGCGCGCCCTGGAATCGGCCGCCGCCCAAAATCCGCATGGCCCGCAGGCGCCGCTGGCGCCCGTGCAGGGCGACACGCGGCTATTCATCACCCCCGGCTACCGCTACCGGGTGGTCGACGCGCTGGTCACCAACTTTCACCTGCCGCAATCCACCCTGCTGATGCTGGTGTCGGCCCTGGCCGGCATCGAGCCCATCCGCCGCGCCTACGCGCACGCCGTCGCCCGACGCTACCGCTTCTTCAGCTATGGCGACGCCATGTTCATCGAATCGCCCGCCCCCTGACCCATGACCGGACTGAATTTCGAACTCCTGGCCACCGACGGCGGCGCCCGCCGCGGCCGCATCACGCTCAACCACGGCGTGGTCGAGACCCCCATCTTCATGCCGGTGGGCACCTACGGCAGCATCAAGGCCATGCTGCCGCACGAACTGACAGACATCGGCGCCCAGATCGTGCTGGGCAACACTTTCCACCTGTGGCTGCGGCCGGGCACCGACATCCTCGACCGCCACGGCGGCCTGCACGGTTTCATGCAATGGGACAAGCCCATCCTGACCGACTCGGGCGGTTTCCAGGTGTTCAGCCTGCAGGGCATGCGCAAGATCACCGAAGAAGGCGTGAAGTTCGCCTCGCCCATCGACGGCGCCCGGCTGTTCCTGACGCCCGAAGAATCCATGCGCATCCAGCGCTCGCTGAATTCCGACATCGTCATGGTGTTCGACGAGTGCACCCCGTACCAGATCAACGGCCGCCCGGCCACGGCCGAAGAAGCAGCGCGCTCGATGCGTATGTCGCTGCGCTGGGCGCGCCGCTCGCGCGAGGAATTCGACCGCCTGGGCAACCCCAACGCGCTGTTCGGCATCGTGCAAGGCGGCATGTACGAATCGCTGCGCGACGAATCGCTGGCCGGGCTGACCGACATCGGCTTCCATGGCTATGCCATCGGCGGCCTGTCGGTGGGCGAGCCCAAAGAAGACATGATGCGCATCCTGGCCCATGTGGCCCCGCGCCTGCCCACCCACGCGCCGCGCTACCTGATGGGCGTGGGCACGCCCGAAGACCTGGTCGAGGGCGTGGCGCGCGGGGTCGACATGTTCGATTGCGTGATGCCCACCCGCAATGCCCGCAACGGCTGGCTGTTCACGCGCTACGGCGACCTGAAGATCCGCAACGCCAAGTACCGCGACGACACCCGGCCGCTGGACCCGACCTGCGCCTGCCACACCTGCGCCCATTTCTCGCGCGCCTACCTGCACCACCTGCAGCGCGCCAACGAGATCACCGGCGCGCGGCTCAACACCCTGCACAACCTGCATTTCTACCTGGCGCTCATGGGCGAAATGCGCGAGGCCATCGCGGCCGGCGCCTTCGACGCCTGGCGCGCCCGGTTCGCCGCCGACCGCAAGCGCGGCATCGATTAGCCGCCGCCGCGCCGGGCGCCAGGCCTGGCGGCAGCCCGGACGGGGCGAATGCCCGGACGCCCCCCGCAGCCCGGACGGGCTTCCGCCCCCGCGTAACCTAGCTACAATAGTCGGCTTGCCCTGTCCAAGGCTCGCGCGGGGACGGGGGCAGAGAACACAACCACCCAAACCCGACCCGAACAAATTATTCAGGAGATTTTCATGTCCGTTATCGACACCGCAGGCCTCGTCCTGGCCCAGGCCGCCCCCGAAGGCGGCGCACTGATGGGAATGCTGCCCATCGTGCTGATGTTCGTGATCCTCTATTTCCTGATGATCCGCCCGCAAATGAAGCGCCAGAAAGAACACCGCAACCTGGTGGCCAACCTGGCCAAGGGCGACGAAGTCATGACCGCCGGCGGCATGCTGGGCAAGGTCTCCAAGGTTACCGACACCTACATCACCGTCGAAGTCGCCCAGCTGGCCGACAAGCCGGTCGAGGTGCTGATGCAGAAGACCTCGGTGTCTTCCGTGCTGCCCAAGGGAACCATCAAGGACCTGTAAGCGTCTTATCGGGCCCCCGCCGCGGGGGCCTTTTTCCGCCCATCACGCATGAAACCTAGCCGCCAATGAACCGCTATCCCCTCTGGAAGTACATCACGGTGCTGGTCGCGGTCGTCATCGGCCTGCTTTACACCCTGCCCAATTTCTACGGCGAATCCCCCGCCGTCCAGGTTTCCAGCGCCAAGGCCACCGTCAAGGTCGACAACGCCACGCTCGACCGGGTCCAGCAGATCCTGGCGGCCGGCAACATACAGGCCACCAGCGTCTACTACGAGCAGAACGGCACGCTGGGCACCATCCGCGCCCGCTTCCCGTCCACCGACGTACAGCTGCAGGCGCGCGACCTGCTCGACAAATCGCTCAACACCGTCGCCGACGACCCGCAATACACCGTGGCCCTGAACCTGCTGCCCGCCTCGCCGCCCTGGATGCGCGCGCTGGGCTGGTTCGAGCCCAAGCCCATGTACCTGGGGCTGGACCTGCGCGGCGGCGTGCACTTCCTGCTGCAGGTCGACATGCAGGGCGCCCTGACTGCCCGCTACGATTCGCTGGCGGCCGACGTGCGCACCACCCTGCGCGACGAAAAAGTCCCCAGCCGCGGCGTCGAGCGCGCCGGCACCTCGGTGCTGGCCACCTTCGCCAGCGACGACGAGCGCGACCGCGCCTACGCCACGCTGCGCACCCGCCTGCCCGACCTGCAATTCACCGAAAGCGAAGACGCCGGCCACCCCGCCCTGGTGGGCATGCTGAGCCCGGCCGCCATCACGCGCGTGCAGGACTCGGCCCTGAAGCAGAACATCAACACCCTGCACAACCGCATCAACGAACTGGGTGTGGCCGAGCCCGTCATCCAGCAGCAGGGCGCCGACCGCATCGTGGTCCAGCTGCCCGGCGTGCAGGACGTGGCCAAGGCCAAAGAACTGCTGGGCCGCACCGCCACGCTCGAAATCCGCATGGTCGACGATTCCCCGGCCGCCCAGACAGCCCTGGCCGGCGGCACCGTGCCCTTCGGCCTGGAACGCTACACCGACCGCGACGGCCGCCCCATCCTGGTGCGCCGCCAGGTCATCCTGACGGGCGAAAACCTGCAAGACGCCCAACCGGGCCGCGATTCACAAACCCAGCAGGCGGCCGTGCACCTGACGCTCGACAGCAAGGGCGCGCGCATCTTCCGCGACGTCACGCGCGACAACGTCGGCAAGCGCATGGCCATCCTGCTGTTCGAGAACGGCAAGGGCGAAGTCGTGACCGCGCCGGTCATCCGCAGCGAAATCGCCGGCGGGCAGGTGCAGATCTCGGGCAGCATGACCGCCGAAGAAGCCGCCGACACCGCGCTGCTGCTGCGCGCCGGCGCGCTGGCCGCGCCCATGTCCATCATCGAAGAGCGCACCATCGGCCCCAGCCTGGGCGCCGACAACATCGCCAAGGGCTTCCATTCCACGCTGTACGGCTTCCTGGCGATCGCGGTGTTCATCATCGTGTACTACCACCTGTTCGGGGTGTTTTCCACCATCGGCCTGTCCATGAACGTGCTGCTGCTGCTGGCGCTGCTGTCCATGCTGCAGGCCACGCTGACGCTGCCGGGCATTGCCGCCATCGCGCTGACGCTGGGCATGGCCATCGACTCGAACGTGCTCATCAACGAGCGCATCCGCGAAGAACTGCGCAACGGCGCCTCGCCGCAGCAGGCCATCCACCACGGCTTCGAGCGCGCCTGGGGCACCATCCTCGACTCCAACCTCACCACGCTCATCGTCGGCCTGGCGCTGCTGGCTTTCGGTTCGGGCCCCATCCGCGGCTTCGCCGTGGTGCACTGCCTGGGCATTGTCACTTCGATGTTCACGTCGGTGGTGGGTGTGCGGGCGCTGGCCAACCTGTGGTATGGCCGCAAGAAAAAGCTCGCCCGGATTTCCATCGGCACCGTCTGGAAACCCAAGGAAAACTGATCCTGCCGGGCGGACAACCCGCCCGGACACCGACAAGAAGCAAGGCGAAACATGGAATTCTTCCGTATCCATCGCACCATACCGTTCATGCGCCACGCGCTGGTGCTGAACATCATCAGCCTGGTCACGTTCCTGGCGGCGGTGTTCTTCATCATCACGCGCGGCTTTCACCTGTCGATCGAATTCACCGGCGGCACGGTCATGGAGGTCAACTACGCGCAGACCGCGCAGCTCGACAGCGTGCGCAGCGCGGTGTCCAAGCTGGGCTACACCGATTTCCAGGTGCAGAATTTCGGCACCTCGCACGACGTGATGATCCGCCTGCCCCTCACCGAGGGCCAGACGTCCGCCACGCAGAGCGACGCCGTAATGGGCGCGCTGAAGGCCGCCGATTCCACCGCCGAACTGCGCCGCGTCGAATTCGTGGGCCCGCAGGTCGGTCAGGAACTGCTGCACAACGGCCTGATGGCGCTGCTATTCGTGGTGATCGGCATCATGGTCTACCTGGGCATCCGCTTCGAATGGAAGTTCGCCGTGGCGGGCGTCATCGCCAACCTGCACGACGTGGTCATCATCCTGGGCTTCTTCGCCTTCTTCCAGTGGGAATTCTCGCTGTCGGTGCTGGCCGGGGTGCTGGCGGTGCTGGGCTATTCGGTGAACGAATCCGTGGTCATCATGGACCGGATCCGCGAAAACTTCCGCAAGCAGCGCAAGGCCAGCGTGCAGGAAATCATCAACGGGGCCATCACCCAGACCATCTCGCGCACCATCATCACCCACGGCTCGACCCAGATGATGGTGCTGGCCATGCTGTTCTTCGGCGGCCCGTCGCTGCACTACTTCGCGCTGGCGCTCACCATCGGGATCTGGTTCGGCATCTACTCCTCGGTATTCGTCGCCGCCGCCCTCGCCATGTGGATGGGGGTGAAGCGCGAGGACCTGGTCAAGCCGGTTAAGAAGGAAGGGGATCCGGAGGTGGTTTGAGGGTTGGTTCTGCGGGACGTCGAGTCAGGCGTCCAGCAGGGCCAGGGGCTTCACGAGACTGGCCGGCCGCCTTCGCGGCCGGCACCGCTTCGTCAACCTCGTCAGCCTGCGGCTTCCTTCGGTTTCCCTCGCTCAGCCTCGAGGCGCCCCTGGCCCTGCCGGACGCCTGCCTCGACTCGCAGCATCTATCACTCCAAACACCGCCGGGTCGGCCTGGGTTCTTGCGTACTTGGCCCTCGCTGGGGAAAAGAAAAAAATCTTGCAGGGCCGCGGTGCCACGCCGCCCCGCGAGGCGCGACAACGCATTCGGATAGTTGGCGCTGCAGGCATCTCCAGGTCATCTCCAGGGCACCACCACGCGAATGGTGATTGGCGCCGCGCTGGGCGGCGCCAATCACCGGCCCTGCAAAATGTTTTTCTTCTAAAGAGGCGGCCCAAAAAATGCAAGAACGAAGCTCGCCCCAACGGTGCGACGAGCGGGATTCACTGCGAGTCGCCGTGGTGTGGCGGGGCTGCCGCGGCGCCTCGGAGCCGGACCCGGGCGCGCGGGGCGCCCGGACGGCTTCGTGAAGCCAAGGCAGCCCCGCCACACCGCGGCGACGCCAGAAGAACAACACCACGACATCACCCCCCACCGCCTGAAGAGCCCCGCAAACCGCCTCCCCCCCGCATCTGCACCACCATGTCGTAGAGCAGCCTGGCCACGGGGCTGAGTTCCCGTCCGCGCCGGTGGATCAGGCCGATGGTGCGGCTGACGACCGGGTCGGCCAGGAGCACGCTGGCCAAGGCGGTGTGACCCACCGGCGGCATTGCCAGTTGCGGCACTACGCCTACCCCCAAGCCGGCTTCGACCATGCTGACCAATGCCGGCACGTGCTGCACTTCGCAGAACCAGCGCGGCCGGTCGGGGCTGTGCGCCAGGGCCTGGTCGATCAGGAAGCGGTTGCCGCTGCCCTGCGCCAGGCTGATGTATTCGTGGCCCGCCAGGTCGCGCCAGGCCAGCCGGCGGCGGCCCGCCAGCGGGTGGTCGGCGCGCAGCGCCACCACGAAAGGCTCTTCCAGCAGTGGCTGGAATTCGATGTCGGCATCCTGCGTACCGATATAGGTCAGGCCGAAGTCGGCGTCGCCGCCGGCCACCGCGGTCAGCGCCACCGACGAAGACTCGTCGATGAGCCGGATGCGGATGCGCGGGTACTGCCGGTGGTATTCCCGGATAACCGCCGGCAGGAAATACGCCACCGCCGACGGCACGCAAGCCACGGTGACCTGGCCCGACATGCGCTCGGCCACGTCCTGGATGCCGACCAGCGCGCTTTCCAGTTCGTTGAGCACATTGCGCGCGCGCGGCACGAATCCGCGGCCGATGGTGGTGAGTTCGACCTTGCGCGTGGTGCGCGTGAACAACTGCACCCCCAGGGCCTGCTCCAGCTTGTCGGCGCGCCGCGACAGCGCCGACTGCGACAGGTGCAAGGCCTCTGAGGCCGCGCGAAAACTGCCCAGGTCGGCAACCGCCAGGAAGGCGCGCAAATCGGCGAGATCGAATTTCATGCGTTTTTGTCAAAAATCAATCGAATATTTGCACTTTACTGGATATTCAGACATGCCCATCATCACGGTGGCGCGCCAAGCTGCGCGCCGAATGACGGCCGCCACTTCCCCCTACAGGACATCGCCCGCATGAACGCATCCGTGAGCTCTACACCCGTTTTTTCCGAAGCCGAACTGCTGGACCTGGGCACGCGCGCCTTCACCGGCCTGGGCCTGCCTCTGGAAGACGCCGCCGACGTGGCGCGCGTGCTGGTGCAGGCCGACCTGTTCGGGCTGAGCACCCATGGCCTGAGCCGCGTCGAATCGTACGGCGAGCGCCTGCTGGTGGGCGGCATCCAGGCGCGCGCCCGGATCACCGTGCAAAGCCCCGCGCCCGCGCTGCGCCTGGTCGACGGCGACAACGGCGTCGGGCCCCTGGTGGGCATGCACGCCCTGCGCGCCGCCATGGAAGCCGCCCGCGCGTGCGGCGCGGGCGTGGCCTTCGCCCGGCAAAGCAACCATTTCGGGCCCATCTCGCCCTACGGGCTGATCGCGGCCCAGGCCGGCTTTGCCAGCATCATCGGCAGCAACGCCACCACCACCATTGCGCCCTGGGGCGGCAGCGACGCGCGGCTGGGCAACAGCCCGCTGGGCTTCGGCGTGCCCAACCCCGACGGTCCGCCGTTCCTGCTGGACATGGCCATGAGCGTGGTGGCGCGCGCCAAGATCCGCAACGCGCTCAAGCGCGGCGCGCCCATTCCCGACACCTGGGCAACCGACCGCGGCGGGCGCCCCACCACCGACGCCGCTGCGGCGCTCAACGGCTTTTTGCTGCCCATCGGCGGGCACAAGGGCTATGGCCTGGCGCTGGTGGTGGACCTGTTCGCGGGCCTGCTGTCGAACGCCGCCTACCTGACCCATGTGAAATCGTGGGTCGACTCGCCCGACGAACCGCAGAACCTGGGGCATTTCTTCATCCTGATCGATACCGCTCGGCTGGGCTCGGCGGCATGGCTGGCCGAACGCATGGCGGACTTCGCCGCCATCCTGCACGACAGCCCGCCCGCCGAGGCCGGCCGGCCCGTCATCGTGCCCGGCGAGATCGAGCTGGCCAACATGGCGCGCCAACAGCGCGATGGCATCGTGGTCGATCCCGCGGTGCTGGCGCTGCTGCAGCGCCATGCGGCCATGGCCTGACCCAGGCGGCCCCGCACGGGCCGCGCCGGCCTGCCTGCTGATAACCGGGCGGGCTGCGCTGAACGCCTGGTTCGGCGATACTCTGGAACCCACCCTCATCGACCTGTGCTGCGCCGGGCGGACCGCCCGCTACAGCACCTGCCTCCACCTGGACCCAGCATGACTCTCGCCCCCAAAATCATCTCCGCCTTCACTCCCACTGGCCGGCTGCGCGCCTCCATCAACCTGGGTAACCCCATCCTGGCCGGCCGCGACGCGGCCACCGGCGAGCCGGCGGGCGTGTCCATCGACCTGGCCCGCGCCTTCGCCGAACGGCTGGGCGCGGAACTGGAACTGGTGGTCTGGGACAGCGCCGGCAAGTCGGTCGAGGCCGTGACGGCCGAGCAGGCCGACATCGGCTTCTTCGCCATCGATCCGCTGCGCGGCGCCGGCATCGCGTTCACCGACGCGTACGTGCTGATCGAAGGCGCCTACCTGGTGCGCGAAGACTCGCCCCTGCGCGAACGCGACGCCGTCGACCGCGCGGGCACCCGCGTCATGGTCGGCAAGGGCAGCGCCTACGACCTGTACCTGACGCGCGAACTCAAGCACGCCACGATCCTGCGCGCCCCCACCTCGCCGGCGGTAGTCGATACTTTCCTGGCCGAAAGCGCCGACGTGGCGGCCGGCGTCAAACAGCAACTGGAAGCCGACATGGGCCGTCTTCCCGGCCTGCGCATGCTGCCCGGCAGCTTCATGCAGATCCGCCAGGCCATGGGGGTGCCCAAAGGGCGCGGCGATGAGGCGGCGGAAGTGCTGCGGGCGTTTGTGGAAGATATGAAGGCCACCGGGTTCGTGGCGGAGGCCTTGCGGCGGCATCATATCCAGGGCGCTGCTGTAGCGCCGGCGTCGGGTCGGTAAGGTGTATTTCTTCTGGCGTCTGCGCGGGGCACCGTGAAGCCAAGGCGTTCAGGCCATCCCGGCCCGGCGCCTCAAGAACCCACCCAGACCACCCCGCAGACCAAGGTCACCCGCGCCCCGCCCACCGCCAGGGCGCCCGCAACATCCACCGGTAGCGCTCGCCCAGTATGTACGGCGCCAGGTAGTGCGCCACCATGATGCCGATGAACGCCGCCGCGGTAACGTCGGACAGGAAGTGGTCGCGGTTGACCACGCGGCTGACCGCCACGATGGCCGCCACCAGCAGCAGGGGCAGGCGCCAGCGCGGCGCGATTTCGCCGATGACGGCCGCCACGGCGAACGCCGTCAGGGTGTGGCTGGATGGAAACGAATCGTACGGGTCGCCCGTGAACGGCACGCCCAAGCCGTGCCAGCCCTGCTCCAGCAAAACCTCGGGCCGCGCGCGCGACACGACTTTCTTCAGCACCAGTGTGATCAGCCCGCCCACGCTCATGGTGGCCAGCAGCAGCATGCTGTAGCGCGCCAGCCGCTCGAACCCGGCCCGCACCGGGCAGGCCCAGCCGCGCCGCATGCCGAACAGCGACACCGCATACAACAGCAGGCCGGCCAGGATATAGCCTTCGCTGTCGCCCAGGTCGCCGATCTGGTCGAAGACTTCGTTGACCTGTTCGGGCACGTGGCGTTCGATGGCCTGCGTCAGCGGCACATCGACCCAGCGGCTCATCAGCAGCAGCACCACGGCGAAGCAGGCGGTCAGCGCCACGCTGCGGCACGGCCGGGGGGAAATGGCAGGCATGGCGGCCGGAACGGCAGGCAGGGAATCGGGGGACAGGCCGTGGGGTTGCGTCATGAGGGGGGCGTAAATTTAAGGGACGAAGCGCCCGCCCCCGCTGCGGGGCGCGATCGCGCGGCTGACATCGTATACGCCAAATGCGTCTGCACCAAGACCATGTTTGCATCCACGCGTTAAAATTCGCGCTTTCCCTTTATTCTTCATTCGCCCCCGGGATCTACACCCGCCACGGCGCACGCCATGCAAGAAACCTCTATCAAGCGCGCCGGCGCCGCTGCCGCCACGCCCGCCGCCCCTGCTCCCGCCCCCGCCGCCACTGTCGCCGCGCCGGCTTCCGCCCGCAAACTGTATATCCGCACCTTCGGATGCCAGATGAACGAGTACGACTCGGACAAAATGGCCGACGTGCTGCGCGGCGACCAGGGCCTGGAACTGACCAGCAACCCCGAAGAAGCCGACGTCATCCTGTTCAACACCTGTTCGGTGCGCGAAAAGGCCCAGGAAAAAGTCTTCTCCGACCTGGGCCGCGTGCAGCACCTGAAAAAGCTCAACCCCGATCTCGTCATCGGCGTGGGCGGCTGCGTGGCCAGCCAGGAAGGCGAGGCCATCGTCAAGCGCGCCCCCTATGTCGACGTGGTGTTCGGCCCGCAAACCCTGCACCGCCTGCCCGATCTCATCCGCCGCCGCCGCGCCTCGGGCGCCTCGCAGGTCGACATCAGCTTTCCCGAGATCGAGAAATTCGACGCCCTGCCCCCGCCGCGCATCGACGGCGCCACCGCGTTCGTGTCCATCATGGAAGGCTGCAGCAAATACTGCAGCTTCTGCGTGGTGCCCTACACGCGCGGCGAGGAAGTCTCGCGCCCCTTCGACGATGTGCTGGTCGAAGTGGCCGACCTGGCCGACCAGGGCGTCAAGGAAGTCACGCTGCTGGGCCAGAACGTCAACGCCTATCGCGGCCCCATGGGCGACACCGGCGACATCGCCGATTTCGCCACCCTGCTCGAATACGTGCATGAAATCCCGGGCATCGAGCGCATCCGGTACACCACGTCGCACCCCAAAGAAATGACCCAGCGCATGGTCGACGCCTACGCCAACCTGCCCAAGCTGGTGTCGTTCCTGCACCTGCCGGTGCAGGCCGGCAGCGACCGGGTGCTGGCGGCCATGAAGCGCGGCTACACCGCCCTGGAATTCAAGTCCGTGGTGCGCCGGCTGCGCGCCGCGCGCCCCGGCCTGACGCTGTCGTCCGATTTCATCGTGGGCTTTCCCGGCGAAACCGAAGACGACTTCAACAAGACCCTGAAACTGATCGAAGACGTGGGCTTCGACACCTCGTTCTCGTTCATTTATTCGCGCCGCCCCGGCACGCCGGCGGCCGACCTGGCCGACGACACGCCGCAAGACGTCAAGCTGCGCCGCCTGCAGCAGCTGCAGGCCCTGATCAACACCCAGGCCGCCGCCATCGCCCGGTCCATGGTCGGCACCCGCCAGCGCCTGCTGGTCGAAGGCCCGTCGCGGCGCGACCCCAGCGAGCTCATGGGCCGCACCGAAAACAACCGCATCGTCAACTTCCCCGCCCCGGCGCGGCTGATCGGGCAGATGGTCGACGTGATCATTACCGAGGCCTACCCCAATTCGCTGCGCGCCCGTGTGGCGGGCGTAGACGGTTCCGCACAAGGCAACGCATGACCGCATCCCGCAGCCGTTCCCGCCGCACCATGCCCACCGTCGTCAATCTCGAGGGCGACAACACCCACCTGGCCAACCTGTGCGGTCCGCTGGACGAAAACCTGCGCCAGCTGGCCGACGGCATGGGCGTCAACCTGGCGCGGCGCGGCAGCCGGGTCACGCTGGAAGGCGAGCGCGCCGAACTGGCCGGCCGCGCCCTGCGGCGCTTCCACGAGCAGGCCGTGCACCGCGCCCTGTCGGTCGACGACATCCAGCTCGGGCTGGTCGAAATGGGCGTGGGCCGCAGCGAAGCCGCCCCGGCCGACGCGCGCGGCATCGACCCGGCCAGCCTGCCGGCGGCCGAAGGCGGTGAAGACGGCATCGTGCTGCGCACCCGGCGCAGCGACCTGCGCCCGCGCACGCCGCGCCAGCGCGACTACCTGAACAACATTCTCAAGCACGACATCACCTTCGGCATCGGCCCGGCCGGTACCGGCAAGACCTGGCTGGCCGTGGCCTGCGCCATCGACGCGATGGAACGCGACTCGGTGCAACGCCTGGTGCTGACGCGTCCGGCCGTCGAGGCCGGCGAACGCCTGGGCTTCCTGCCCGGCGACCTGGCGCAGAAGGTCGACCCGTACCTGCGGCCGCTGTACGACGCCCTGTACGACCTGATGGGCTTCGACAAGGTGCAGCGCCTGTTCGAAAAGCAGACCATCGAGATCGCGCCGCTGGCCTACATGCGCGGGCGCACCCTGAACCACGCCTTCGTGATCCTGGACGAGGCCCAGAACACCACGCCGGAACAGATGAAAATGTTCCTGACCCGCATCGGCTTCGGCAGCAAGGCCGTCATCACCGGCGACCCTTCCCAGGTCGACCTGCCGCGCGGCCAGCAAAGCGGCCTGGCGCACGCGGTGCGGGTGCTTGAAGACGTGCAGGGCATCGCCACCACCCGCTTCACCAGCCGCGACGTGGTGCGCCATCCGCTGGTGGCGCGCATCGTCGACGCCTACGACCGGGCCGCCGAAGATGAATCCTGAGCTCTCGCTGTCGGTCCAGTACGGCGTGGCCGAGCCGCGCCTGCCGCGCTGGCGGCTGCGCCGCTGGGCGCGGCGGGCGCTCGACGGCGCGGCGCGCGACGGCCTGGCCGATTGCGCGCGCGCCGAATTCAGCCTGCGCCTGGTCGGGCAAGCCGAGGGCCGCCGCCTGAACCATGCCTACCGCGCGCGCGACTACGCCACCAATGTGCTTACCTTCGAGTACGGCACCGACCCGCTGGGCACCGCCCGCGGCGACATCGTCATCTGCGTGCCGGTACTGGCGCGCGAGGCCCGCGAACAGGGCAAGACCCTGCTCGACCACGCCGCCCACCTGACGGTGCACGGGGTGCTGCACGCGCTGGGCTACGATCACGTCAAGGCGCGCGACGCGAAACGCATGGAAGCCCTGGAAACCGCCATTCTGGCGGACATGCGCATTGCCGACCCGTACGCCTGAGCCGGCCCGCGCCGCGCCGTCGTAACAATTCGCAGCCGATATTCGGTTATGCTGGGTTCTTCGTAACTTGTCCGCCCGGACGATGTCTGACCCCTACCCTGCCAACGACGCGAACGCCGCGCGCGCCCAGAAACCCACTAAATCCCTGCTAGACCGCATGCTGGCCCTCGTACGGCGCGAGCCCGAGGACCGCGAAGGCATCAAGGCCGTCCTGGACGCTGCCCACGACCGCGAACTGCTCGACGTCGATTCCTACGGCATGATCAAAGGCGCGCTCGCCATGTCCGAGCGCAGCGTCGCCGACATCATGGTGCCGCGTTCGCGCATGGACCTGCTCGACGTATCGCAGCCGCTGCCGCAGCAGCTAGCGTTCATCATCGAAACCGCGCACTCGCGCTTCCCGGTCTACGAAGACGACCGCGACAACATCATCGGCATCCTGCTAGCCAAAGACCTGCTGCGCGGCATGCTCGAGCCCGGCATCGACCTGCGCTCGCTGATCCGCCCGGCCGTCTTCATTCCCGAAGCCAAGCGCCTGAACGTGCTGCTGCGCGACTTCCGCGCCAGCCACAACCACCTGGCCATTGTCATCGACGAACACGGCGGCATTTCAGGGCTGGTAACCATGGAAGACGTGCTCGAGGAGATCGTCGGCGACATCGAAGACGAATTCGACGACGACGACGAACAGAACATCTTCCCCGAAGGCGACAACCAATGGCGCCTGATGGCCAGCACCGAGATCAGCCACTTCAACGACACGTTCGCCACCGACCTGCCCGACGATGAATACGACAGTGTGGGCGGCTGGCTGGGCGGCCAATTGGGCCGCATCCCGCGGCGCGGCGACAGCGCCGCGCACGGCGGCCTGCTGATCGAAGTCATCCGCGCCGATGCGCGCCGCGCGCTGTGGCTGCGCGCCAAGCGCACGTCTTCTGCGGCCACGCCCGGATCCGACCCGGCCACACCCGGTTCATGAGGCCCGGCCGCACCCCGCGCTGGGCAGCCCTGGGCCTGGTGGCCGCGGGCGCCGCGCACGCCCTGACCTTCGCGCCCGGCCCGCTGCCGGCCTGGGCCCTGGCGCTGGTGCAGATCATTGCCCTGGCCTGCGCCGCGCACGCCACGCTGCAGGCCCCCCGCCTGGGCCAGGCGCTGCTGCGCGGCTGGCTGTTCAACTTCGCCAGCTATTCGCTGGGCCTGTACTGGATATTCATCAGCCTGCACCGCTACGGCGGCCTGGCCGCGCCGCTGGCGGTGGCCGGCGTGCTGGCGCTGTCGGGCTTCCTGGCGCTGTTCCCGGCTGCCGCCTGCGTGCTGGCGCGCTGGCTGTGCCCGCCGCCCGCCCAGGGCGAGCCCGACCCCCACCCGTCGCGGCGTCTGCTGGTGGCGGCCATGGCCTGGGCCGCCGCCTGGGCCCTGCTGGAATGGCTGCGCGCCACCGTGCTGACTGGCTTCCCGTGGCTGAACATCGGCTATGCCCATGTCGACAGCCCGCTGGCTGGCTGGGCGCCGGTGCTGGGCGTGCACGGTATGGCGCTGCTGGCAGCGTTCGCGGCCGCCGCGCTGGCCGGGCTGTGGCAGGCGGTGCGCGCCGGCGGCCACGCCGGACGCCGCGACGCTCGGCGCGCGCTGGCCTGCGCCCTGGCGCTGCTGCTGGTCGCCGCCGGCTGGCCGCTGCATGGCATTGCCTGGTCGCGGCCCAGCGGCGAACCGCTGCAGGTGCGGCTGGTGCAGGGCAATGTCGAGCAGTCGCAGAAATTCGACCCCGCCCTGATGGAACTGGGCCTGCGGCGGCACCTGGAACTGGCCACCCTGCCCGCCCCGCCGGCCGACCTGATCATCCTGCCCGAAACGGTGCTGCCGGTCTTCCAGGACCGCCTCGATCCGCGCGTCTGGGAAGCCTGGCGCGCCGCCGCCGCGCGCAACCAGGCCACCATCGCCATGGGCGTGCCGCTGCGCAGCGCCGGCGCCAACGGGCAAACCCGCTACACCAACAGCGTCATCGGCTTCGACGCCGCCACGCCGCTGGCGCAGCTGCGCAGCGGCGCCACCGCGCTGCGCTACGACAAGCGCCACCTGGTGCCCTGGGGCGAATACGTGCCGCCGGGCTTTCGCTGGTTCGTCGACATGCTCAGCATCCCGCTGGGCGATTTCGACCGCGGCGGACGCCGCCAGGCGCCCTTCCACATCCGCGACCAGCACGTGGCCTTCAACATCTGCTACGAAGACCTGTTCGGCGTCGAACTGCTGCCGGCCCTGCAGCCCGGCCCCAACGGCGAACCCGGCGCCACCATTCTGGCCAACGTCAGCAACCTGGGCTGGTTCGGCGACACCTGGGCGCTGCGCCAGCACCTGCAGATCGGCCGGCTGCGCACGCTGGAAACCGCCCGCCCGATGCTGGCCGCCACCAACACCGGCATCACCGCCGCCATCGGCGCGCACGGCCGCGTGGCCGCCCAGCTGCCCGCCCACCAGCCCGGCATCCTGCCGGTGTCGGTACAGGGCATGACGGGCCTGACGCCCTATGCACGCTTTGGCGATACGCCCGTGCTGGTGCTGATCGCGCTGGCTCTGGTGGCCGCCGCGGCACTGGGGCGCCGCAAGCCCTGAATGCGCGGTGGATGAATTTTTTACCTCAACTTGCACACCCCAAAAAAGTCGTGCATAATCTCGTTTCTTCGCCAACGGCACTAAACAAAACCGGCAGCAACGGTGTCAAAAACACCGCCAACTGCAGGCAATGTTCAGGAAAACGGGGGTATAGCTCAGCTGGGAGAGCGCTTGCATGGCATGCAAGAGGTCAGCGGTTCGATCCCGCTTACCTCCACCAGTCCGAAGCGAAGCAGCAGTAAAAGCAGTACGGCAGGTCCAGGTCCCCTTCGTCTAGAGGCCTAGGACATCACCCTTTCACGGTGAGTACAGGGGTTCGAATCCCCTAGGGGACGCCAGTCTTACTGGCAAGCAGTAAAAGCAGTACACCGCTGCGGAGCGGTAGTTCAGTTGGTTAGAATACCGGCCTGTCACGCCGGGGGTCGCGGGTTCGAGTCCCGTCCGCTCCGCCAGAAAATTCAAAAAGCCTGATCGCTCAAGCCATCAGGCTTTTTATTTTTTTGTAGACTGTGCCCGCCCGCAGATTGGTTTGCGGAATGCCGATGAACTGCGATTGCCCGTCGCCTGAGCAATAAATAAACCAACGAACAGGCGACTCACCCAAGTTTCGATCATGAACGGGTGAAAATCTCATTATCACCGCATAATGAGTCTTCCGCCATAGCCATGAAAAGATCGGTGATAGGGGAACTGCGATCCAAAACCACAGAGACCGTCACCGATGCACGCGGCGGATTGACGAGGGGGACAAAGCTCACTCTCTCTAGAAAATATTTTTTCATCAACTGTCTGGGCGCAATACCCACGCCAACGCCAAGTTCAACCAGATCGCATAACAGCATCGTATTATTGACAGCGGCGGGTGGATAGTCGAGCGCATCAGGAGCTCCACTCAACCATGCATGTATGTTCTGCCCTAGGTTCGTGCTTCTACTAAGGCTGATCATTCTGTATGGAGCAAAATCTTCTGGCACAAGACTATCTTTGCTCTCCAGATTATGGCCGCGAGGCACTACGGCGTCGCAGATTAATTTGGCCTGCATATACTGGATGCCCTCCAGTTGCACCGGCAGCTCCGTCACACCCACATCGATGGAACGAGTTTCCAGAAGTTCCTTGACGACGGAGCTTTCCTTGGAATGTATATCGAAATTCGCCCCGATATTATTCTGCAAGATAGCAGATAGAATGCCAGGCAGCTCTGTATTCGTGAATAAAGGTATGGCGGCAATAGTCAAGCGACCGATATGCCCAGATCTTATATTCTCGGATTTGGATTTTATCCGTTTGAGCGACTGCAGCAAAATACGGATATCTTCAAGCAGTTCGCGCGCTCCCGGCGTTGGAATGAGACGCCCCGCCTTGCGAAGAAAAAGCTCCAGACCTATTTCATGTTCTAAAGATTGAATCATCATGCTCACAGCGGGCTGAGACAGATGAAGAACCTCTGCGGCTTTTACTACCGTTCCAAGCGTATAGACATAATAAAACGCCTCGAGTTGCTTTATTTTCATTCCTCCCCCCATCCGATCAACTCAAGCGGCTCTCTGTAACAAAGCAGCTATCATTTTTCTTTATTGTCGATGCCAATAAATTGAATGGCTTGCCTGAAACTCCGGTGATCTAATTGTCGCGTAGCGCAATATCTATTGTTATGTCACGCACTGGAGAATTCATTATGGCACGAGTTGACCACAAGCGTCGTTCGATATTGCAGGGCATCGCCGGAGTGGCCGCGCTGTCGGCTCCAACCATTGCTCTTGCGCAATCGGATGTCATCGACATAGGCGTGCTCACTCCACTTACCGGAGCCGGCGGATCCGAAGGCCCGCTCATGCTTGCCGCCATGCAGGCGGTAGCCGACGACATCAATGACGCCGGTGGCATTCTGAAGCGCCCCATCAAACTTCACGTACAAGACGGCCAAACCAACCCGGAGGCGGCTGTCAGGGCGGCCCGAAAACTGATCGACGTAGACCGCGTCGCGGCGATACTGGGCACATGGGCCTCTGGCGTGACCTCGGCGGTCGCTCCGTTGTGCTGGGAAAACAAGGTAATGCTGATGTGCTGCTCTGGCGCAGACTCGATTACCAAGCTGCCACACGAGGGATACATCATCCGCACCGAACCCATGAACAATCTGGGGGCCAGAAAAATAGCCCAGCTCACTCCGGAAATCGGCGCTAAACGCGTGTATGTCATGTCGGTACAGGCGCCCTTCGCCGCGCCCACCCAAGCCGGGTTGCGCAAAGCGCTTCCCGACCATGGGGTCGAAGTCGTCGGCACGCTGATCTACGAACGCGACATGACGGCTTATCGGTCGGAAGTAAATATGGCGCTGAAAGCCAGGCCGGATTTGATCTTCCTGAACGGTTACCGCCCCGACGTCATGGTTCTGATTCGAGAGCTTTATCGCGCGGGATATGACGGCGCGCGGCTCGCGCTGGCATATGCGGTCGATGAAAAAGTTGTCAATGCGCTTACGCACGATTTAACGGACGGAATATACGTGGCTGGGGCAACAGGAGCAATAGGCTCCCCAAGCTACGAAGCGGCGACAGAACGGCTGAAAATGCAGACGTTGAACAGCCATGTCGCTCAGGCATATGACTGGATGAGCATGACAGCGCTGGCCATCGAAAAAACAGGATCTGCAACCGGGCCGGCTATTCGCGACGGGATACGAATGATTTCTCAAGGCCAGGGCACCAAGGTCTACTCGGCGGTAGAGGGTTTGCGGCTGCTCAGAGAGGGCACAGATATCAATTACGAAGGCGCGAGCGGCCCATGCATTTTCGACAAAATAGGCGATATCACCGACTGCAGCTATCGCTTACAGCAGATCAAGCAAGGCATTTTCAATACCGTGAAGGTGGTGTAAATGGCTTCGATCCTCTCAGTATCTGAACTGCACCGAAGTTTCTATGGCGTTCATGCATTGAAAGGAATGAGCCTGGAAGTCGAGGAAGCCACCGTTACCGGGCTGATCGGCCCTAATGGCGCGGGTAAGACAACGCTTTTCAATTGCATCAGCGGGGCCATACGGGCCGATTCGGGAGAAATCGTTTTCCGTGGAGAAAACATCACCAAGCTCGCGCCGCATCAAATTACAAGGCGCGGGCTCATCCGTACTTACCAGATTGCCCGGGGTTTTCCGCGGCTTACCGTGTTGGAAAACCTCTTGCTGTATGGGCGCGATCAACCGGGAGAGTCGATCGGAACTGCATTGTTCAGGCGCCGCAGCATGTGCGAACGTGAAGCGCAACTGCAGGACAAAGCGCTATCAATCGCCAGGCGGCTGAACCTGTCCAAGATGCTTGGCAGCAAAGCGTCCAGTTTATCGGGCGGGCAAAAAAAGCTTTTGGAAATCGGGCGCGTACTGATGGCGGAGCCTAAGTTGATTCTGTTCGATGAGCCGATGGCAGGCGTAAATCCCTCACTGATCCGGGAAATAGAAGAACAACTGAAGGCCATCGCTGCGGAGGGCATTACCGTCGTTCTTATAGAACACCAGATGGATGCCATTGCCAAGCTGTGTCAACACGTAGTCGTGCTGGCCGACGGCCAGCGGCTCACCGAAGGCACATTCGAAAAGGTTGCCAGCAATGAGGCGGTGCAACAGGCTTACATGGGATACGCCCAATGACTACGCTGTCGGTAACATCGCTCGTGGCGGGCTATTCCTCTTTCGACCATATTCTGAAGGGCCTGAACTTCAGTGTGAAGGCGGGGGAAATAGCATGCATCATCGGGCCAAACGGGGCAGGAAAATCCACCTTGCTCAAGGCTATATCAGGCTTGCTCAGGCCAACAGAAGGCCGAATTCAGTTCGGTGAATACGATATTACCGGACGCGCCCCGAAAGATATCGCCACACTCGGCATTGCTTATGTTCCGCAAGAACACAATGTTTTTCCGTCACTGACCCTTCAGGAAAACCTGGAGATTGGCGGCTACGTAGAAGCCGGCAGTATCGCTTCCCGCATGGCCAGTGTGATGGACCGGTTTCCCGTATTGGCGGCCAAGCGGAAGAAACCCGCGCGCACGCTGTCAGGCGGGGAACGCCAGATACTGGCGATGGGCATGGCGATGATGGTCAATCCGTCGCTTATTCTGCTGGACGAACCGTCAGCCGGGCTGTCGCCGGTCAGGGCGCAGGAATTATTCCTCGAGATAAAAAAACTCAGCGCCGAAGGAATCGCAATCGCCTTGGTAGAGCAAAATGCGACCGCCGCCCTAGCGGTTTCGGATACCGCATTTATTCTGGTGGACGGCACCAACCGTATGACGGGCAAGGCGCAGGACATCAGCCGCGACCCCGACATCAGCCGAACGTTTCTTGGGGCATGACGCAAGACCCGGGCGTTGCTTGAAGGCGACCGGCAAGCAATCGTGATCAGCGCGCTCTAATCAAGTTCAAACTTAGCTAATAAGGCTATTGCATGCCAGAAATACTGACATTGCTGGGAAACAGCATAATGACCACGAGCAGCATTGTCTTACCGACAATCGGCCTCACGCTGATATTCGCGGTGTTCCGGTATCTCAATTTCGCTCTCATGGCGCATGCCACCCTTGGAGCATATGCCGGATTCGTGGCTAACACCACACTAGGGCTGCCCATTCTTCCGTCTTTAATTACGGCGTTCGTCGTCGCCGGTATTATCGGATACACCAGTGACCGGTATATTCTGCGCTCCCTGCGTGCGAGCGGCACCGTAACGACGGCAATCGGCTCCATCGCCTTGACAATCGGCATCGAAAATCTGCTTCGCTTCGGATTCGGCAATACGTTGCAGGGCTACTCGCTTCCCATGCGCCGCGACTGGTGGTTTGAAGGCGTACGCATCGCGCCACAGCAGGTAGAAAACCTCATCATCGGCCTTATCGCTGTGGTGCTTTTATTTGGATTTCTTACCTATACCCGCGCAGGCAAAGCAATGCGCGCAGTGGCCGACAACCGGCCCCTGGCCGATATCAAAGGCGTCAATGCCAACCGAGTGTATGGCTGGACGTCGTTTCTTGCCATGGGCCTGGGAGGCCTCGGCGGGATGCTGCTGGGCATGGATACCGCCGTTGATCCATTGCTGGGTTACCGGACAATGGTTTCGGTGTTTGCCGCCGCCGTGCTGGGCGGATTGGGCAGCATGCCAGGCGCACTGGTTGGCGCGCTAATCATTGGCCTGTGCGAAGAACTTTCGCTTCTGGTGCTGCCGCCTTCCTATCGCAGTGTCATCGGGTTACTGACCATATTTATCATCCTGATCGTACGGCCTCAGGGCTTACTCGGACGGCGCACATAGTAAGGGAAGATAATGGAAAACTATCTCATCGCAATGGGCGTGACAGTCGGCATTTACGCTGTAATGGCCCTGGGGCTGAACATCACCTGGGGCACCGCGGGAATGGTAAACCTGGGCGCCATTGGATTCGTCGCAATTGGCGCATATACCTCCGCCTTGAGCTCAATCGGACTGGATCTGCCCATTGGCGTGGCGATGATCGCGGCCACGCTGATCGCCGGCCTGGCGGGAGCTTTTGTGGCGGCGACCACCGCGGGGCTGCGAAGCGACTATCTCGCCATTGCTACGTTAGCAGCCTCGGAAACCGTAAGAATCGTTGCCACCAATGAAACATGGCTGACCAATGGCACGGATGGAATCTCGGGCATTCCAGGACCATTCCGCGCAATGCTATCGCCGCTGCAGTTCAACTGCTTCTATCTGGCACTTGTGGTTGTCATTGCCGCGTGCGTATATGTTTTGATGCAGCGCTTGAGCTATTCGCCTTTTGGCAGAGTGCTGCGCGCGATTCGCGACGACGATAGCGTCGTGGAGACCGCGGGGAAATCGGTGCTGAAAGCCAAAGTTGCCGCTTTCTCGATTGGCTGCGGAGTTCTGGGGTTGGGTGGCGCACTGTATGCCCACTACACGTCTTTTATCGTTCCAGATTTATTCGTACCGCTTTTTACCTTGTATATAAAGCTGTCTCTACTTATCGGAGGTATTGGCAATAACCGGGGTGGCATCGCCGGCGCATTCATGCTTGTACTTTTTCTGGAATCGACTCGGTTCATTTTTCCATACCTTCCTGACCTCTCACCTGTACAGGTTGCGGCCGCCCGAGAGTTGCTTATATGTGCAGCATTGCTCCTTGTATTGAAGCGTCGAAAGCGTGGCCTCATCCCGGAGCCTAATGATCACCGGTTCCTTCCGACACATTTTTCCAATAATAACAAAAACCTTGCGCATTAATGCACATGGAAGCGCCATACCTTGTCAACCAACATATCAACGGGATACTACAGTCATGGCTTTTTTATCTGATTCAGTCTATAGAATTCGCCTCGACGCCATGCGCGAAATAATGCGCCGAGATGAATTGAAAGCAATCATGCTTTTTGATAGTGATTTTATTCAATTCATCAGCAACTTCAATATTGATGTGGAGCCTTGGGAACGTCCCATAGTAGCTGTCGTTCCAATCGATGCCGAGCCATTTCTGATTCTCAATGCGCTCTCGAAAACACATTACCAGATCCGTAGCAAGGCAGGCACAACATGGATATCCGATGTAACTTTTTACTCCGAATATCCGCAAACCGGCGGAGTAACGCTCTTGAATTGTGTGGAAGCCATTTCCTCCCTTTTGCAACGAACTAACCTCACCACAGGCCGAATTGGCACGGACTCGTCTTCTGAATGGGGTGGCGATATAGTCCGGATTCATCCGCAAATAACCCTGGTACATGAACGGCAAGCCTTGCGGGATATAAGGCGTGCGAAAACCCCCGAGGAACTGCACTTGTGCAGACTAGGCGCAGAACTGGCTGATTGGGGACAGCAACAATACAGACAGGCATACCGACCCGGATGCTTGTCCCAGGAAGTCGATTATTTCGTGGCGCAAAAACTCGCGGTCGAAGCTGCGCACCGCTTTCCAGGACAACAAATAGACTTCAGATGCGGAACACGAGCGGGGGAAGCATCAATATGCCCACATGGCGATGGAGCAGCAACCGGCGCACGTATAGACCCAGGGTGGCCGCTGATCAATGCGATTGTCATTCGCGTCAATGGGTTGTACATCGAGAACGAACGAACTTATTTAGTAGAACCGGTGACCGATATTCAACGCAATATTTACAATGTTGCTGCCAGGGCAACCGCGGCGGGCTGCGCGGCAGCCGCTGCTGGCAATCCGGTATCCGCGATTCATGCCGCCGCAACGCAAATTATTGCCGACGCCGGCCTGGAGAAGCATTTGCTACACCGGACTGGGCATGCAATGGGTATACGTCACCACGATTTTCCCACTGACACCGGGTTTAATGAATCGCCGTTGCGCAAAGGAGAAGTTTATTCTGTTGAGCCTGGCATTTACATCCCGGGAGTTGGCGGTTTCCGTATAGATGACACAGTAATCGTCGATCAAGAAGCCGAGATCATCACAGCATCTGACCGCCACATCGAGAAAATGATTATTTCCTGACTGAATAGCGATACGGCCAAGGCAGCAACTGATCCCGCGGGCGTGCTAAACCATCACAGCGGGACCGCCAAAATCAACGCATTCGTGGAATGGAGCTTTCGTTGCTTCTTTTCAACATTGGGTGTTTGGCAATCGTTGGAAAACGCATGCCCGATTCTTCAACAAACGGCAGACGATCTTGATTGACACGCCGGGGCAAATTCTGGCTGTCAAACACAGCTTTCCGCTTCATACCGTATTCCGGCCGATCACCCGGCGCGCAAGATCGCTGCGGCAATCGGCCTGAAGTTCATTCGGGAGCGCGTGGCTCATCTTTACTGGCCCGACAACGGCTGCCCGACGCTCATGATAAATAAGCTTTTTTACCTTGCCTTAGCTCAGGCATTCTGCCGCGGCACATGCCCGGATCAGCCGGGGCCGCCGAATTTTTCCGCGTACAGCTCGCGAACCCAGTCGATGAACACCCGCACGCGGGGAGAAAGCTGGCGATGGAACGGGTACAGCGCGGAAATGGGCATCGCCGGACACGGCCATTCGGGCAAAACCTGCACCAGCCTTCCCGCCTTCAGATGCTCTTCGAGCCGGAAACGCGGCACCTGGATCAGCCCGCAGCCGGCCAGCGCGGCGCTGGTATAGCATTCGGCGTCGCTGACCGAAATCCAGCCGCTGGCCTTGAACTCTTGCACATCGCCGTCCACGATGACCGAGAACGGATAACGAGAGTCATTGCCGCGGGAAAAAAAGCCCACCCCCTGGTGCTGCTCCAGCTCGCGGGGATGCCGCGGCGTTCCATGCCGCTTCAGGTATTCCGGGCTGGCGCAGATGATTTCCGGCAGGTCCGCGAGCTTTCTGGCGATCAACGACGAGTCGCGCGGCTGGCCCGCCCGCACCACGCAATCGATGCCCTCTTTGACCAGGTCTACCAGGCGGTCGCCGCTGCTGAGCACCACATCGATATTCGGATAGCGTTCCCGGAATTCGATGATGTGCGGCAGCAGTATCGTCGTTGCATGCACGCCGTGCACGTCCAGCCGCAGCGTGCCGCGCGGATCGGCGATGTGCGTGCTGAGCGACGACTCGGCGTCTTCGAGTTCGGCCAGGACACGCTTGCTGCGCTCGTAAAAAGCCTGGCCATCCAGCGTAGGCTTGACCTGGCGCGTGGTGCGGTCGAGCAGCCGCGTTCCCAGGCGGCTTTCCATCCGCTTGATCGCATGCGTTGCCGTCGCGCGAGGCACGTTCAGCATTTCCGCGGCTTCGGTGAAGCTGCCGAGTTCAACAATGCGATTGAACAGTTGCAATGCCAGAAAGCGGTCCATGGCGATCCAGTGTGGTTGGGCTGGGTAAAAATCCGTTTGCTCAGGCGAATCCGCCGTTGGCGCGCACGATCTGGCCGTTCACCCAGCCGCCATCGGCGCCCAGCAGGAACGACACCACGCGGGCGATATCTTCCGGCTGCCCCAGGCGCTCCAGCGGCGCCGCTTTTTCCAGCTGCGCAATCTGTTCCGCGGTTTTGCCATCCATGAACAACTCGGTAGCCACCGGCCCCGGCGCGACGGCATTGACGGTGATGTTCCGGCCGCGCACCTCGTTGGCCAGCACGCGCGCCAGGCCTTCCACCCCGGCCTTAGATGCGATGTAAGGGCCGTACAGCGGGAAGGACTTGGCGATTACGCTGGTTGAAACCGCGACAATGCGGCCCCCGGCCTGCACCTGGCGGGCGGCATGGCCCAATACCAGGAACGCGCCTCGCAGGTTGGTGGAAACGGCGCGGTCGAAGGCATCGATGCTTTCCGGCGCGATGGGCGCGCTCGGCATGATTCCAGCGGCGTGCACCACCGCGCCGATTGCGCCGAAAGACTCGATTGCCGTGGCGAACAGCCGCTGCACGTCGTCGGGCTGCGACACATCCGCCTGCACGGCGATGGCCTGCCCGCCGGCAGCGCCAATGGCTGCGACGACCTTATCCGCCTTGGCCGCGTTGCCCGCATAGTTGACGACGATGCGAAAGCCGTCGGCGGCCAGGCGCAGGGCGATGGCGCGGCCGATGCCCCTGGATGCGCCGGTGACGATGGCAGTGCGGACGGGCGACGAGGCGGGCGTAGGATTGCTGGAATTCATGTGGACTCCGGTGAATGAAGGGGGTGACAGCCGGCCGGCGCCCGGGCCTGGATGGCGTGCCGGCTCAGCAACGAGCCATTGCCGGCCACGATGCTTGCTGCGCCGTCGAACTCATGGCGAGCATGATGACACTTGATTTAAAACGAATAAATACACGTAAATTGGCTTGTTAATTCAAAAATAATCAACAATAAAGCCGCAAACAGCGACTTATTCCCTGGCCCGCCGGGTCGTTGTAGCCTCTGGATGCCAAGAGGGTTGTGATTGGCCGCCGCGGCGGCAGCCGCGGCCAGCCCTTACCGGCCGGCGCCGTTTACCGGAAAGCGGCTGCCCAGGCGGTACCGGCTGGCAGGGTGGTAGCAGCGCACCATCGTCACGACCGTCTGGTCTGTCCAGGTGCGCCGGAACAGCACCAGGCAAGGCTGGGTCTCTTCCATTTGCAAAAGCGCGGCCTGCCGCTTGTTGGGCAGGGTCGCCTCGACCACATGTTCGATTTCCTGTACCGGAACCGCCCTCAGCAGGTATGCCGCCGGGGTTTCCGCGGCAAAGGTCTGGCGGGCGAAGTCCGGCGCCATGCGCGGGTTGACGAACCGGTCTTCAAACTGCACCGCCACATCGTTCTCGAAATGAATGCAGCGCGAATGGGCCACTTGCTGGCCTGTGTGCAGGCCCATGGCGCTGGCCACTTCGGGCGTGGCCGGCACCAGCTCGACCGACAGGATCTTGCACCGGTAGCGGTGCCCGCGCTGCCGGATGTCTTCGGCAATGTTCGCGATCTGCAGCAAGGTCGATTGCGGGCGTTCTTCGGCCACGAAAGTGCCCACGCCGGCGACGCGCACCACGCGGCCCTCTTCCGCCAGCTCGCGCAGCGCGCGGTTCACCGTCATGCGGGAAATGCCGAACTGCGCCACCAGCTCATGCTCGGACGGCACGCGGTCGCCCGCCACCCACTCTTTCGAAGTGATCTTGTCGTCGATGTAGTTGCGCACCTGCTGGTACAGGGCCGAAGGCGCCGACTTGGGCAGCCGGTGGCCGGAAGCGATGTGGTTTTTAGACATGGATGTACATGGATTTTGGTACATGATAATGCATGTCTATTCAGGCTTGCCGGCAGTCGGCGTCGTCTGCGCCAGCCCGTCCCGCCCGGCGGCGCGGGCCACGCGGCGCTCATCCGGGCGGCATTCGCGCCACCTTGCCGTTGCGCACAATGCCGCGCACCGGGCGCTGCCCGAACCAGTACGCCAGCTCGGCCGCGTCGGCCAGGTCCCACAGCACGAAGTTCGCGGGCCGGCCGGCGGCCAGCGCGCCGAAGCTCTGCTCCAGGCCCAGTGCGCGCGCGGCGTGGGTGGTAATGCCGGCGATGGCCTCGGGCACGGTCAGGCGGAACAGAGTGCAGGCCATGTTCGCCATCAACAGCAGGCTCAGGGCGGGAGACGTGCCCGGATTGTGGTCGGTGGCGACCGCCATGGGCACACCCGCCTCGCGCAGCGCCTCGATGGGCGGCAAGCAGGTACCGCGCAAGGTGTAGTAGGCGCCGGGCAACAATACCGCCACGGTGCCGGCTGCCCGCATGGCCCGGATGCCCTCGCTGGACAGATGTTCGAGATGGTCGCACGACAGCGCGCCATGGCGCGCCGCCAGCGCCGCCCCGCCCATGTCGGAAAGCTGCTCGGCGTGCAGCTTGACGGGAATGCCCAGGGCCTGCGCCACCTCGAATACCCGCTCGGTTTCCGCCAGCGAAAAAGCGATCCGCTCGCAGAAGACATCCACCGCGTCCACCAGGCCTTCTTCATGCAGGGCGGGCAGCATCTCTTGGCAGACCCGCTCGATATATGCACCGCTGCGCCCCGCGTATTCCGGCGGCAGCGTGTGCGCGCCCAGGAACGTGGCGCGCACGGTCACGCCATGTGCGCCGGCCAGGCGGCGGGCCACGCGCAGCTGCTTGCGCTCGTGCTCGAGCGCCAGGCCGTAGCCCGACTTGATCTCTATTGCGCACACGCCTTCGTCCAGCAGCCACTGCAGCCGCCGTGACGCGGACTCGAACAGAGCGTCTTCGCTGGCTTCGCGCGTGGCGCGCACAGTGGCAACAATGCCGCCGCCGGCCCCGGCCAGCTGTTCATAGCTGGCCCCCGCCAGCCGCATGGCGAACTCATGGGCGCGCTGGCCGCCATAGACCAGGTGTGTGTGGCAGTCGACCAGCCCCGGCGACACCAGGGCTCCACCGCCGTCGTGGCGGGGCATGCCGGCGTAGATGGCGGGCATGGCCGCGGGCGCGCCCACCCATGCCATGCAGCCCTGCGACACCACAATGGCGCAGGGCTGGCCGTCCAGGCCGCGCAGGCCTGACCACACGCCATCGGCGGAAGGCAGGCTGTCGACATCGCGCATCATTTCACCATCGGCAGCTTGAGCCCGAATTTTTTCGCCGTGGCGATGGCCAGCTCGTAGCCGGCGTCGGCATGGCGCATTACCCCCGAGGCGCAGTCGTTGACCAGCACGCGCGCCAGGCGGCGATCGGCGTCTTCGGTGCCGTCGCACACGATGACCATGCCGGCATGCTGCGAATACCCCATGCCGACGCCGCCGCCATGGTGCAGGCTGACCCAGGTGGCGCCCGCCGCGGTGTTGAGCAGCGCGTTGAGCAGCGGCCAGTCGCTGACGGCGTCGGTGCCGTCCCGCATGCCTTCGGTTTCTCGGTTCGGACTGGCCACCGAGCCGGTATCCAGGTGGTCGCGGCCGATGACGATGGGCGCCTTGAGCTCGCCGTTGCGCACCATCTCGTTGAAGGCCAGGCCGGCCAAGTGGCGTTCGCCCAGGCCCAGCCAGCAGATCCGCGCGGGCAGCCCCTGGAAGGCGATGCGCTCGCGCGCCATGTCCAGCCAGCGGCAGGTCTGCTTGTTGGCGGGAAACAGCGCCTTGATCTTGGCGTCGGTCTTGTAGATGTCTTCCGGGTCGCCGGACAGGGCCACCCAGCGGAACGGCCCCTTGCCCTCGCAGAACAGCGGACGGATATAGGCGGGCACGAAGCCCGGGAAATCGAAGGCGTTCTCGACGCCGGCGTCGAAGGCCACCTGGCGGATATTGTTGCCGTAATCGACGGTGGGAATGCCCATGGCCTGGAAGTCGAGCATGGCCTGGACATGCACGGCGCAGCTCTTGGTGGCTGCGTCTTTCAGCGCAGCATGCCGGCCGGCATCGGCCATGGCTTGCTTCCATTGCGGGACGGTCCAGCCCAGGGGCAGGTAGCCGTGGATCAGGTCGTGCGCAGAGGTCTGGTCGGTGACGATGTCGGGCCTGGGCCCGCCCGCCGCCGCGCGCCGGGCCAGCTCGGGCAGGACCTCGGCCGCGTTGCCCAGCAGCGCGATCGACACCGCCTCTTTGCGCGCGGTGTGGTGTGCGATGAGCGCCAGCGCATCGTCCAGGTCGCGGGCCTGTTTGTCGACATAGCGCGTGCGCAGGCGAAAGTCGATGCTGCTCTGCTGGCACTCTATGGTCAGTGAACACGCGCCCGCCAGCGTGGCCGCCATGGGCTGCGCGCCGCCCATGCCGCCCAGGCCGGCCGTCAGTATCCACCGGCCCGCGAGATCGTTGCCGTAATGCTGCCGGCCCGCCTCGGCAAAGGTTTCGAAGGTGCCCTGCACGATGCCCTGGCTGCCGATGTAGATCCAGCTGCCCGCCGTCATCTGGCCGTACATGAACAGGCCCTTGCGGTCCAGTTCGTTGAAGTGTTCCCAGTCGGCCCACTTCGGCACCAGGTTGGAATTGGCCAGCAGCACGCGGGGTGCGTCGGCGTGCGTCTTGAACACCCCTACCGGCTTGCCCGACTGCACCAGCAGCGTTTCATCGGCTTCCAGTTCCTTCAGCGAGGCCAGGATCTGGTCGAAGCATTCCCAGTTCCGCGCGGCCCGCCCGATGCCGCCGTACACCACCAGGTCTTCGGGGCGCTCTGCCACGTCGGGGTGCAGATTGTTCTGGATCATGCGGAAAGGCGCCTCGGTGAGCCAGCTCTTGCAACTCAGCCGGGTGCCCGTCGGCGCGGCGATGCGGCGGTCCGGGTCATGGCGGGTAAACGTGGCGCCGTCGTGGCTGGCGCTGCTGCGGTCGTGTGCGTTCATGAACGTCGTCCTGGTAGGCAAATCAAAGCGTGGCCTCGGCGTGGCTGGGAAGAATCGACAGCAGGGCTGGCGGCAAGGCGGCCGCCCGCGCCCACTGCCGCATGGTCTCGATATCAGAGGCCAGGTAGCGGTCGCTGTCGACAAAGCTCACGCGCTGGCGCACGCGGGCGATTTCCGTCTCGACCCAGGCCGAACTGCGCGGCGTGCCCGCCGTGCGCCGCAGCTCGATGCCCTGGATAGCGGCCATGGCCTCGACCCCGACGATCACGGCCGTGTTGTCGACCATGTCCGCCAGGCGGCGCCCGGCGTAGGTGGCCATGGACACGTGGTCTTCCTGGTTGGCCGAGGTGGGCAGGCTGGTGACGCTGCTGGGGTTCGCCAGGCACTGGTTTTCGGCCGCCAGCGCGGCTGCGGTGACCTGGGCGATCATGAAGCCCGAATTCAGGCCCCCGTCGCGCACCAGGAAAGGCGGCAGGCCGGACAGGCCGGCATCCAGCAGCAGGGCCAGGCGCCGCTCGGCGATGGCGCCGATTTCGCTGACGGCCAGGGCGATGATGTCGGAAGCGAAGGCGACCGGCTCGGCGTGAAAATTGCCGCCCGAGATAACCTCGCCCGTGTCGGCGAACACCAGCGGGTTGTCCGAGGCCGCATTGGCCTCGATGGCCAGCACGCGCGCGGCATGGCCCAGATTGTCGAGGCAGGCCCCCATGACCTGCGGAATGCAGCGTATGGAATAGGGATCCTGCACGCGGCCGCAATCGGCATGGCTAGGAATGATGGCGCTGCCGTCGAGCAGCGCCCGCACCGCGCCCGCCACGGCGATCTGCCCCGCCTGGCCGCGGGCCGCGTGGATGCGCGCGTCGAACGGCTTGATCGAACCCTGGATCGCTTCGAGCGTCAGCCCGCCGGACATCAGGGCGGCGGCCAGCACGTTTTCCGCGCCGAACAGCCCGGCCAGGCCCAGCGCCGAAGATACCTGGGTGCCATTGAGCAGGGCCAGCCCCTCTTTGGGGCCCAGCGCGAAGGGGCTGAACCCGATCTCGCCCATGGCCTCGGCGCCCGGCACGACACGCCCGTCGGCCAGCATGGCCTGCCCGTGGCCGATCAGGACGCACGCCAGGTGCGCCAGCGGCGCCAGGTCGCCAGAAGCCCCGACCGAGCCCTTGCCCGGAATCACCGGCACGATCCCCGCATTGAAAAGCCCCAGCAGGGCCTGCACCAGTTCGGGCCGCACGCCCGAATAGCCGCGCGACAGGCTGACGGCCTTGGTGGCCATAACCAGCCGCGCCACTGCCGGGCTGAGCGGCTCGCCGGTGCCGACACTGTGCGACAGGACCAGGTTGCGCTGCAGCGCCGCCAAGTGGTCGTTGTCGATGCGCGTGCTGGCCAGCTTGCCGAAACCGGTATTGATTCCATACACCACCTGGCCGCCCGCCACGATGGCATCGATGGCCTGCTGGGCCCGGCACAGGGGTTCTTCCAGCGCCGGGTCGAGTTCCAGCGTTACCCCACCCTGGTAGATACGGCGCAGGTCGGCCAGCGTCAGGGGCCGGCAGGTCAGTCGAATAATCATTTGATTTAGCCTGTCAGATTCTGAACAAACATGTATATACAGGATAGCAGAAATAAAAACCGCAATAAATGCGGCGGGCCGGAGCGGGTCCGCCCGCCCGCGCCATCAGATCCGCTTGGCCTCGTGGATGCTGCGCAGGAACGCGCGGGTGCGGTCGCGCTGCGGGTCGCCGAAAATCTGTTCCGGCAGGCCCTCTTCGTACACGGCGCCGTCGTACAGGAAGCACACCTTGGACGACACCTCGCGCGCGAAGCCCATTTCGTGCGTAGCCAGCAGCATGGTCATGCCCTCGTCGGCCAGCTGGCGCACGATGTTCAGCACTTCGGACACCAGTTCGGGGTCCAGCGCTGAGGTGATTTCATCAAGCAGCAAGACCAGCGGGTCCATCGCCAGCGCCCGCACGATGGCCACGCGCTGCTGCTGCCCGCCCGACATGCGGTCGGGATATTCGCGGGCCTTGTGGACCAGGCCGATGCGCTTGAGCAGCGCCATGGCCTTTTCCTCGGCCTCTTCCCTGGGCTGCTTGAGCACCCGGATGGGCGCCAGAGTCACATTTTCCAGCACCGACATGTGCGGGAAAAGGTTGTAGCCCTGGAACACGATGCCGATGTCGCGCCGCAGCGCATTCACGTCCACCCCCGGACCGGTAATGCGGTCGCCGTGCACGCGGATCTCGCCCTGGTCGATGGACTCCAGGCCGTTGATGCAGCGAAGCAGCGTGGACTTGCCCGAGCCGGAAGGCCCGATCAGGGAAACGACCTGGTGCTGGTCCACCGACATCGTCAGGTGCTTGATGACCGGCTGCTCGCCGTACGACTTGGAAATATCGTTGATTTCGATGAACAAAGACGACATGCCTGGTGTGTCTCCTCAGCCCTGGGCGCGTATGCGCTCGCGGTCGCGCCTCATCATGCGCTCCACAAAGCGGGTCTGCGGAATCGAAATAATGATGAACAGGATGGCCACCGTGGTCACGGCGGACAGGTTGTAGTAGTTGGAGGCGATCAGCATCGACTGGTTGAAGGAATCGATCACGCCCACCACGCTGACCAGCGCCGTGTCTTTTTGCAGGGCGATGAAGGCATTGAGCAGCGGCGGAATGATCTGCCGTATGCCCTGGGGCACCACCACGTAGCGCAGGGTCTGCATGTGGGACAGGCCCAGCGAGCGCGCGGCGGCGGTCTGGCTCCAGTGGATGCTGAGGATGCCGGCGCGATAGATTTCCGCCACGTAGGCGCCCACCGTCAGCGTCAGCGCGATCACCACGAAAGCCGTCAGCGACAGGTCTTTCAAAATCGGCACGCCCGTGAGCGGAATGCCGAAGCCCACCAGGTAGATCACCAGCACGGCCGGTATCGCCCGGAACACGTCGATGTAGATGGTGGCCATGATGCGCAGCGGCCGGCCGGCGATGCCGGGCGCAAAGGTCGCCAGGGCAACGATCAGCCCCCAGATCAGCACGAGGACTTCGGCCATCAGAAAGATCTTGATGTTGACCCAGAACGCTTTCAGCACCAGCGGAAAGGTCTTGAACATCAAGGGGACCAGGAAGAACGTCTTGCTGACCGTCTGGTCGTTGGCCAGCAGGAACTGCCCGCCCAGCACCATGATCAACTGCGCGAACGCCGACCCGATGGCGATCCAGGCGGCGTCCCGGGCCGCCGCACGGGCCGTCCGGGCGGCCACGATATCCTGGGCGGCCGCCGCCCGGCGCACCTCGCCGCAGCGGCGGTATCCACGCCACAGCGGCAACACCACGATGACCGACAGCAGGCCCAGCAGCACCGCCGCCGCGTCCACCGGCCCGCCCGGCACGCCGGCCGCGCGCAGGGCGGCGCGGCCGGCACTGATGGTCTGCCAACTGCTCGCCACGGCGGCCAGCACCAACAGCAGCGCCAGCAACCATAATGCGGTCGGGGCGGCGGGCATGCCGCCGATGTTGAACCTGCGCCCCATGGCAAACCCGCCCGAAATAGTGTCCGGCCCCCGATCCGTTGCGTCGTTGCTCATCGGTCCGCGATCTCAGCGCGTGAAGTCAGGCACTTTGTCGGGATCCGTTCCCAGGCTGGGGACCAGGTACTTCTCGGTCAGGCGCGCAATGGTGCCGTCCTGCTGGAAGTCCTTGATCATCTTGTTGAAGGCTTCCAGGTTGGGCGAGTCTTTATTCACCAGCCCGCCCCAGAACTCTTTGGTGTCGTAATTGCCCACCACCTCGAAAGCGCCCTTGGACTGGTGCGCGCGCGCCAACACGTTGACGGTGTCGTAGATGGCGGCATCGATCTGGTTGGCGGCCAGCGCGGCATACATCGACGAGTTGTCCATATAGACCTTCAGGTCTTCGGTGGGCTTGACATGCTCGTTGACGTACTGCAGCGTGGTGCTGCCCTGGCGCACGCCGATGCGGGCCTTCTTGATGCTGTCTTTGTCGAGCTTGGTGCCCGCCTTTACCAGCACGCCCTGCCCCGAATGGAAGTAAGGTTCGGTGAAGTCGACCACCTTCTTGCGCGCGTCGGTAATCGTGACCTCGCTGAGCGCGATGTCGAAGCCCTGCGACTTACCCGTCAGGATCTGCGCGAACGAGCGGTTCACCAGCACCACCCGGTCGAGCCCCGCGCGATACGCCATATTGGCCGCCAGGCAGTACTCGAAGCCGTCTTTGACGGTTTCGAGCGAGTCGCCGTTCCACCAGCCCGGGGCCGGCAGCACCGGGCGCACCGACAGCACGCCCGGCTCGACCGTCTGCAGCTTGACCGAGCCGCGCTCTCCGGTCACTTCACAGTTGCCGTAGTCGGGGGCGGCCAGGGCCGCGGCGGGCGCGGCGATCAAGAGCGCCGACAGTACGGCCGAACGCAATGCGGAGCGTCCGGCAAAAGCGCCGGAGAGGATATTTCGCGTCATGACATTCCTTGGTAATGGAAGGGATATTGTTTTTTGGATGGATCAATCGGCAATCGCCACAGCGGGCTGCGCGATGCCGCCGTGCGGCTTGCCCGCGCTGACATCGCCCCACAGCACGGCGTGATCGTTCGGCAGGGCGCGCGAGTTCGGCACGCCCAGCCAAAGACGCATCAGCATCCGGTCCTGGTTGGTGGAGGCATCGTCCTTGAATGCGGTGCGGCCATGATAAATCACGTGATTGTTCAGCAGCTGGATGTCACCGGGGGAGAAGCGCATCTCGAAGCAATGCTCTTGCGCCAGGTCGAGCAGCAGGCGCAAGGCTTCGTGCTCGGCGTCCGATAGCTTGCGCACGCCGGGCATCAGCTGCGCATTCTCGATGTAGGTCAGTGAAAAATGACTGGTGAGCTTACCATCGCGCACGCCGAACACCGGCAGGTCGTACGCGATATGCTCGCCGCCGGCCTCTTCGCCGAAGCGGGCCCGTGGAATCGGCTTGCACAGCAGCGCGTGCAGGTCCGGCCGGCGCTTGAGCATTTCGTTGTACACCGTGGCGCTGCTGGCCAGCTTGCTGACCCCGCCTTCGGAAGCCTGGCGCACGCAAAGCAGCCCCACCACATCGCAGCGGTCGGTGTGGAAACGCAGTTGGCCCGGCGACAGGGTACGCGCCCCGGAAGAGAGGAATTCTTTGCCATCGGCATCCACGGTGGCGCCGTACAGCTTCACAGCCACGCCGGCGCCTTCGTCCTTGATTTCGCGCATGACCTCGCCGCGGCGGTTCTGGAACAGCGGCGTGCCCAGGTGCGCCCCCAGGCCGTACCAGATGCGGCGCAGTTGGTCGGGGTTGTAGCGGCTGACGTCCAGCCCCTGGATTTTCACCATGCCCGAGCCGTTTTCCAGCTCTTCGCGCACGTCGTCGAAAAAGGCCTCGGCGCCCGGCAGCGGGAAGTTGCGCCGGGTGACCGCCTTCCAGTCGATGTCCCGGACCTGGTGGACCGCATTATCGATGCTCTCGAGCACGGCTGCGGGAAACCGCTGCACCCAGCGTTGATTTTCAACCATCTCGGCGCCGGTCCACACACAGGCGCCTTCCAAGAGTTTCGATTCGGACATGGAATCTCCAGAACAACCCAAATATTCAATGAATGAAATACGTGATTAAACCCAACTGAAGCCCGAGGTTGCCTATACAGGATCGAACAATACGGCATCACCCCTGGGCTGACAACCGATAAAGGACGGCAGCTAGGGCAAATACCTAGGCGGGGCTCAGGCCGCTGAGCCAAAGGGGGGATTTCAGCACAGATTCCAGGAGGCAGGCATCCGCCGCTGGCTAGACACCTGTGGCCACAGCTTGGCCCACAGACTCTTTTGAACCGCCCCGGGTTTGCCGGAGTCCCGTTGTTGTAAGTCAGGCAGCAAGGGCGAGACTCTGGATTTACGTATAGTGGGCCTGTTCTGCTTCAGCACGACAGGTGTAAAGCCTTGCCACGTCTTAGCGTCTCCGCCACGCGTCCAATCTGGGCCGCAAAAATGTCTGAGCCTCCGAATTACCCGGGGCGGTTCACTCTTTTCAACTAATCAGAGGACTCACATTGATTAAAGCTTTCCCTCTATTGGCTCATTACGAAAGTATTTCAATATGTTGAGCAATGCGCCCTTGAACCGATTACCCTCAACCGTATTCGATGCGGTATGAGGCGTCACAATTAGATTTGGCACCCCTGCTAAAGTAGTAGGGCAGACCGGTTCAACTTGAAACACATCCAATCCAGCACAACTTAGCTTGCCGGCCTTGAGAGCGTCGAATAATGCGTCCTGATGGACCTGATTTCCTCTAGCTGTATTGATTAAAATAGCTCCCTGACGCATCAAGTCGAGTTCTGCCTTACCAATAATAGGAGGGCTATCATCAGGTTGCGTAGCATGGATGCTTACGATATCCGAACTACACAATAACTCTTGCATGCTTACAAAAGTACCTAGTGCCTCATCTGCATGCCCCTGCAGCCCGCTACGTTTTGTGTACATTACTTGCATACCCAGGGCTTTTGCTCGCCATGCCACTTCACGTGCGATTTCACCCAAGCCGATCAGCCCTAAGGTCAACTCAGATAAAGGCTTGAACATATCTTGATTCAACCCTAGCCAGTTTGGATAGCGCTTTGTTTGTGTAGTGAGAACCCGCTCCAGTCCCAACGGATTCTCTCCTCGTAAAACCGCATCGTGCGTCATTGGCAGGCGTCGGATACTGGCCAGGATAAGAGCTAAGGTATGTTCAGCAACTGACACATGACCAGCATCAGGCAGCATGGAAACAGTGATTCCATGCTGCCGGCAAGCATCAAGATCCACACGCTCAACAGAACGCCCAAGTTTCTGTACAAAGCGAAGATTAGGAGCACGTTCAATAGCCTGGCGGCCTAATCCTCTGCTGGTTAGGATCAGAGCATCACACTTCTCGAGCGCCGCTCCCCACTCATTATCTCCGTCATGTAAATCATACTCAAAGCAAGCGTGCTTCAGCATATCAGGAAGAACTCTATCAATCTCTTTCTGATACTGTTTTGGACGCCCACGTAGTGCGGCACCCACTAATATTGCTGGAGACAGCGTGGGGAGGTTTGAATCAATCAAGTTGCAGCCCCTTCTCTTTAATTAATTCATCCCAGACCTTAACATCATTTTCCATAAAATCACGGAAGTCCTCTGGCGTCCCTCCGCGTGGCTCTAACGCCAGGGCCTGCAACTTTTGCGTTACCTCCGGCAGTTTAAGAATCTTGTTAACTTCTCGATTCCACTGCTCTACAATTTCCGTAGACGTTTTGCGAGGGGCGAGCGTTCCGAACCACGATGTCACTTCGTATCCGGGCAGTCCGGATTCGGCGATCGTCGGTAGCTCGGGCACCAAAGTTGACCTCTCCTTCGTCGTAACAGCAATAGCACGAAGCTGGCCGGATTGGATATAGGGAAGCGCCACCGGCAAGGCAATAAAGCTCATCGTCACTCGCCCGCCCACTAAATCAGCCATAGTGGCACTTGCTCCTTTATAAGGAACATGGATCAGGCTTACATTAGCCATTTGGCTAAAAAGTTCACCCGCCAGATGCGCCCCAGAACCCGCGCCCGATGAAGCATAGCTAAGCGCCCCAGGTTTGGACCGCGCCAACTCGATCAGGTCTTTTAAAGTGTGTACAGGGACGTTCGGATTTACGACCAATACATTGGGTGATGTCGCGGCCAGGATAACCGGCCTGAAATCATCAGTGGGGTTATAGGGAAGCCGTTTATAAAGACTATTGTTGATAGTAAACGAATTGATGGTCATCAGCATCGTATACCCATCTGGCGCGGACTGTGCCACTTTAGTGGTTCCCACGTTTCCAGCCGCACCCGTCTTATTTTCCACGACGACGGGAACATCCCATAATGCAGCCAGTTTTTCACTAATCAGGCGGGCCACTATATCCGTTGCTCCGCCGGCAGCAAAGGGAACAACATATTGAATTGGCTTATCAGGGTACTTGGGCGTATCTGCCTTTGCCGACGTGAATGAAAAAATTGATGCGACAGACAATAATGCAGCTATTAAATTTGGTACGAGTTGGTATTTCATGTTTGTCTCCTCATGCTTCTAGTTATAGACATAACTACATAGCTCTAGACCAGGTCGAGCAAGGTCTCTGCGTTACGGCACATAACCTTTTCCAGCACTTGATCACGATAGGGCAGCTTCAAATAGGCGCTCACCATTTCTTCTACCCCAAGGAAGGGATACGCACTTCCAAACAGCATCCTGTCCTGCAAATAGGTGTTTGCGGCCTCAACCCAGCCGAGGTGGCCAGGCATTGCCATGCCATATAGATCAGGGAGCAAGTAAACATTCTCTCGACGAAACGCCAACCCACATGACTGCTCAACCCATGGCCAAAATGAATGAGAAATGACTATCTTCAACCGAGGAAAATCGCGAGCGACTCGGTCTACCGATTCTGGGTTTGAGTGTTCTAGTGTTTGTTTTGGGGGGCTTCCACGGCTGATTGTTAAGGCTAAGATAACGTTCAGCTCTTGTAGTAACTCATATAATGGGTACAGCATCGGGTCATCGGCATTGGTAAGCGGTCGCATGCCAAAACTGGGCTCAAGAGTGATTCCTTTCATGCCCAGTACTTTAACCGCATGCTCAACCTCCCTGAGAGTTTCATCCATTGTTTCTTTTGTCGGGCAGACACCGCCAAACGCAGCAATAAACTCTGGATGAGCATCTCTAATTTGAGCAACGTCATCGTTACTTGTGCTGTGTTCTGCCTGATAAGTCGTGCGCCCCCAGATCACGGCTTTTTTTACGTTTGCCCGCCCCATTTCTTGCTTAAGCTTTGAGAGAGATCGCTCGGTAATCGACTCCGGCCAATTACTATGCCAATCAAAAGGATTCTCCATCGAAGCATAGAAACCGCAGCGTAAGAATGTGCCAACAGGAGGACGAAGCCTAAAATCTACAATATCCATATCACTTCCTAAGTGTTGAGTCGGTAATATACAAATAGCTTGTGAACCGTCAGTTTGGCTCAGAGTTGGTATGAAGGTCGTTGTATTAATAACGTCGTATAAATGGATTCGGCATCTCCAGCTCTGTAGATATCCAAACACTCTTGGCTTCCATGTACTCTCTGACCGCCTCAACGCCACCTTCCCTACCCAAACCACTATCTTTGAAACCGCCAAATGGTGTGGCATAGCTCGTGGAGCGATAGTTGTTTATCCAAACAGTACCTGCGCGAAGCTTAGCGGATAGCAGCATTGCTCGATGCAAGCTTTTCGTCCATACGCCAGCAGCCAAACCAAAGCGGATGTCATTACCGATACGAATAGCGTCCTGTTCATCTTTAAACTTGATAACGGATAGCACTGGCCCAAAAACCTCCTCTTGGGCAATGCGCATAGAGTTATCGACATCGACAAATATAGTAGGCTCAACGAACTGCCCGGCGCCGTACCCGTCCCCCTCCCGAGACTTCCCACCTGTTAAGCATCTTGCCCCTTCTTTTTTGGCAATATCTATGTACCGCATGACTTTTTCGAACTGAGGACGGGTAGCCACCGGCCCGATTTGCGTATCTGTATTTGCAGGATTGCCAATCTTGGCTGCACGAGTAATCTTAAGTAGCCGATCGACAAACTCATCATGTATCGATTCTTGTACTAGCAGGCGCGAGCCAGCCATGCAGGTCTGTCCACCAGCAGAAAAGATTCCGGTAATTACGCCATTTGCTGCCTTGTCCAAATCAGCGTCATCAAAAATGATATTGGGTGATTTGCCCCCGAGTTCAAGCGAAACTCTTTTGAGGTTCTCTGCTGCTATAGCGTACACGCGCTTACCGGCCTCATCGCCTCCGGTAAATGCAATACGAGCCACCTTCGGATGGCGAATTAATGGCTCTCCTATTTCTTTGCCATATCCACTTACTACATTGACCACACCCGGAGGGAAGCCCGCCTCATTAACGAGCTTAGCTAACTCATATAGCGAAACAGATGTGAACTCGGATGGTTTGCACACTACTGTATTTCCCGCACAAAGAGCTGTTGCCAGCTTCCACGCAGTAAGCAGTAATGAAGAATTCCATGGAGTAATGCTGACGACAACTCCCATAGGCTCATAGCACACCATATTGAATACCCCTGGTTTGTCTATGGGTACCACCGAACCCTGTATCTTGTCAGCCAAACCGCCATAATAGTAGAAGTACTTGGCCATATACTTTACTTGCCCAAGTACTTCACTCATCAGCTTACCGTTATCTCGACTCTCTACCTCTGCCAAGCGTTTTGCATCGCGCTCAATCAGCGTCCCCAACTTATGCAGCATCATGCCTCTGGCGCTGGCCGACAGTTCCGACCATGTTCCAGAAAATGCGGCGGCGGCGGCTTGCACTGCACGATCAGCATCGGTGGCGTTAGCTTGAGGAACCTGTGCCCAAACCTCACCAGAAAAAGGATCGAGGCTATCAAACCAGTTTCCAGATGCTGGATCCACCCACTCGTTGTTGATATACAGCTGATATCGCACCATGAAGATCTCCTAGAAATTATGTTGACTTGTGAGTCGAATTAATTATGATGAGCCTATATTCATTCGTAAAATGATCAAAAATCATGAGTTGATGATTTTTTGTCAAACATAACGGACGGCGGAGATGAAGCGGAAAATACCCAGCACCACAGCGTTAGCCATATTTGAAGCGGCTGCACGCCATGAGAGTTTTGCTAGGGCGGCAAGCGAACTGTGCCTTACAGAGAGTGCTGTTAGCCGGCAAATCGCGTCTTTAGAACGCTACGTGAACACCAAACTTTTTGCGCGCGTGAAAAAACAAGTCGTTCTCAATGACGCTGGGCGTGCATACATAAGAAATGTGCGAAAGAGTCTTGTCGACATTGAGGCGCATACGCTCTCTCTCATGAATGACAAGGGAGACTATGGTGTTTTAGAACTAGCTGTAATACCCACCTTCGCTAACCGCTGGCTGATGCCTCGCTTGCGGGATTTTCAGCATAAGAATCGAAATATCACGATTCATATGTCAGAGATGCCACAGCCATTTCTTTTTCGTGATACGAAGTTTGACGCAGCACTGCACTTCGAGCATCCGAGCTGGAGTGGCGTTGTGCAGGTTGATCTTTTCGAAGAGAGATTGGTGCCTGTGATAAATCCGCGGTTCTTTGACGTAACCAAAATAACCACACCGCATGATTTACTAGACCTTCCCCTCTTGCATAAAGCCACACGTCCTGAGGCCTGGTGCCATTGGTTCGAACTTGGTGGCTGTCCAAATGGCGCTACAGCACTTGGTATGCGCTTCGACATGTATGGCATGGTGATTGAAGCCGCACGTTCAGGGCTGGGGGTCGGACTTGTGCCCAAGTTTTATGTCGAAAACGAAATCTACCGACAAGATCTCGTCATACCTGTTGATCTCGAACTCCGTCGCGAGAAACGCTATTGTTTTGTCTATCCTGAATACAAAGAGGACTCACCTGCGGTCGTAGCTTTCAGGGACTGGCTATTGGGAGTTAAAGAAGAGTTTCAAAGCCTCCAGTCAATGAACACTTAGTGAAAGCAGGCCTTTGCCTGCTCTACTCTAAGCTCGTCGGTAGGTATACGCCCGGTAAAACCATCTTGAACCTGAAGCCCAGCCTGCCGATGAGCGCAGGCGATGGATTACAGCTTGCAACGCTGGGGGCGCTCGTACGCTACCTGGATGATGGCGATGCGCCAATCGACAACAATTAGGTGGAAAACCAGATCCGGCCAGTGGCATTGGGTCGCAGGAACTAGTTATTTGCCGGATCGTTGCGCGGTGGCCGGCGAGCGGCCGCCGGCGCAGAAAAACCATCAGATCGCCGAACTGCTGCCGCATCGCTGGACGCCTTTTGCATAAGCTGAACCGTCAAGGGTGTGTTCTGCGCGGGTGCTTACATCGGTAGGCATGAATTTCATGCTTACAAGCAACACTCACCTCATCATGCACGTGCTCTGGCCCATGCAAGCCGGGAGATTGGTGATCTGGCTAAAACTGTATCAAAGCCGCTGCGCAGCTGGTTGACATTATTATTAATAATTTTTTGTTAACCGCCCAGAGCAATCAAGCCCCTTTTTTTGACGCTATGTAGCCTCTTGATAATTCTGGCCATGCGTGGCGCTTCCTAGCGAAATTGTGAAAGTACATGCCACCTATCCATGCCAAAATTTCATCAAGTCTTGATTATTATTCATTTTACACAACAAGCAGCCCTCACCATAATGCATTGCATGACACTACAGGTCCTTTAAGGCCTGTTATATATCTCGGTGTAATTACTGCAGGTGGCGTACGGACGATTATCAGTGAACGCTCTTGATTTCAGGTGTTTCTTGATAAATCGGAAAATGCCATTACTCCTTACGGCCATTGCTGGATCATAAGAGATTACCTCGAAGCGGCGACCTTATAAATAGCTTGATATTCAACATATCAAATCTTTTTGTGCGCCGGTATTTAAGCAACCGTACTCAACGGAGAACTATTTATGGCTCAAACGCAAGTACCCGATTTTGACGTAGTCGTCGTTGGATGCGGCATTGCTGGATTGTCAGCTGCGATGTCCGCATTGCAAGAAGGAGCCAAGGTTGCTGTATTAGAACGGTCGGATATTAACGACCGAGGAGGACAAACGCGCTGGACGGAAGCGATGATGCGCATGAAAAGTGAAGCGGAAGTGGCAGATGATCTGGAAAGCCATTTTGCAGAGAATGCGGGACATTACCTGGATCCCGAACTGGTTGCAGAAACAGCAAACGATTATGTGAACTGGTCTCCCATCGTCAAGACACTGAACTTCACTGATCCGGAACTCATCAGTACGTTGGCAGATCGAGCGCCTGCAACCTTGCAGTGGCTGAAACAGTTCGGTGTGCGCTTTGACACTCAGCCTGGCTACTTCATCACAACATGCACTACTCGCCTGAACCCAGTCGGAGGAGGTCTGGCGCTCGTCGAAGCGCTCGCAGCCGCCGTAGAAAAAGCAGGTGGTTGTTTCTACTACCGCACTACCGCACGCCGCCTGGTACAAGCAGAAGACGGGTCAGTCGTGGGCATAGAGGCGACCGGTGAAAATAGCAGACGCCTTACGTTTAAGGCCTCTGCTGTCGTATTAGCCAGTGGTGGCTTTCAAGGAAATCCTGAGATGCTCACACACTACTTGGGCACAAATGCACGCTACATCAGGCCGGTAGCTCGTGGCGGTTACTACAACAAGGGGGAAGGCATACGAATGGCGCTGAATATCGGAGCCGCAGCCGCCGGAGACTTTGGAGAAATCCATGCGGAACCTCTGGATCCCCGTTCCGGAGCAACTGAGCCTATTGTTCTAGTATTTAGTTATGGTGTATTGGTTAACAAGAGTGCCAAGCGCTTTATCGATGAATCACCGAGTACGGTTGATGCCACATATGAGAGCATCACGCGTCAGATATTGAATCAACCAGGCGGCATTGCTTGGGTGATATTGGATGCCAAGATTGATGACGTACCCAACTGGAAACGTTCTGTTAGGTCAGATCAACCCGCTATTTCTGCTCCGACTTTAGCGGAGCTTGCTGAAAAACTGGGGCTGAATGCTGATGAACTACAAGCCACTATAAACGAGTATAACGACGCGTGTGCCGAAGGATTGTTTGATCCCCTGGCTGCAGACGGCTTAGCTACAACTGGAAGTTACAGGCCCATGAAATCCAACTGGGCGCGCCGCATAGATACCGCCCCATACCACGCATATCCAATTATCTGTGGCAATTGTTTTACCTTTGGCGGCATCAAAGTCAATCCACAAAGTCAAGTACTGAACTCTGACGGAGAACCCATAGAAGGGTTATATGCCGCAGGTGAAATGACAGGTCTTTACTACGGCACCTATACAGGGGCCACATCGGTACTGCGCGGAGCAGTATTCGGCCGGATTGCTGGTATTAACGCCGCCGCCCGCCCCAGGAACAACTAGCCAATCAGCCCCCGCCGGTTCTCGGCGAAGCCATACAGCGTTTCAGAACCGGCGCCGAAAGCAAGAATAATCGCGCCATTATTTTTTATAACAGCAATAAAACCGGAGACTCCTTATGATTCTCGATTTTCGCCTACGCCCGCCAACGAAAACGTTTCTTAACCTTAATATATTTCCAAAACCGGAAGAAGAACGAACCAAATCATTTGGCTGGCACAGTCCGCTGCCTCCTTCTGTTCGACAACGGTCAATGGACCATTTCATCAGTGAGATGAAAGAGGCCGGCATCAACAACGGTGTTTTATGGGGAAGAGGTGTTTCGCACCGCCCCGAAGAAAGCACGACCGTGGCCGACGTAGCCGACACTATTGCTCAATACCCTGATATTTTCTGTGCAGGCTTTGCTGGTGTTGGCGTTCCTGAACCAGGGCAAATTGGTCATTGGCTCAATATTGTTGATGAAGCTCTGGTAGATCGAAAGCTCGCTGGCATTACGATTGATGCACAATTCTCGTATCCTCAGGTACGCAGCGATGATCCTCGTCTGTACCCTATCTATCAACGCTGTCTTGAACTAGGCGGCATACTGGCTCTCACAGTCAGTCGCGGCACGGAGCCCTACGAAAACGTCAGCCACGCAAATCCAGAGGCTGTAGACACGATTGCCGGCCATTTCCCAGACTTGAAAATCGTTGTATCGCATGCGTTCTGGCCATGGGTTCATGAGGGCTTGGGCGTCGCATTTCGTCGCCCCAATCTTTATCTCTGCCCAGATCCTTATGGCATGGGCATGCCAGGCTACCTGGAATGGGTGCAGGCCGCCAATACGTTCCTTGAAGACAGGCTGATCTTCGCGAGCACTTACCCAAGAATGGGTATGCAGGAGGCAGTCAATGATTATCTGAAATTGCCCTTCAAAAACGATCTGGTATGCGAAAAAGTGATGCACAAGAACGCAAAAGTTCTTCTTGGCATCGACGGCTAATCGCTGGATTTGAGCATGTTCATAACAGGGCTGGAGACTTAATGATGAGAAATCTAGCAAAGAAAATAAGCAGGCATAGCGTGCTTATTCCATTCCTTCGTTCTGTAGTGGTCGCTTGGTGTGGCCTCCTTGCCGCAGCCGGAACCGCTATGGCAGAAACCAGTACAGTACGTGTTGGATGGGGTGTAGGCACCACCTATTTGCCACTTTATGTTATGGCTGACCAAAAACTATTGGAAAAGCAAGCAGAAAAACTTGGCATTGAAGATTTAAAAACAGAATGGTCTACATTCGGCACTGCCAATGCGATGAACGACGCATTGCTCTCTAACAGCATTGACTTTGCCTCAGGTGGGGTGTCGACTTTTATGCCGCTATGGGCCAAAACGAAAAACTCATTGGGCGTTTCCAGTGTAGGCGCGCTGTCTGCTATGCCTATGTATCTCGTAACGACCAAGCCAGGTGTAAAAAGTGTCGCGGACTTTACATCGGATGACCGAATAGCTGTCGCCGGACTAAAAGTCTCGTATCAGGCCCTTATTCTGCAAATGGCTGCTGAACAGGCATTTGGCAAAGGCCATCACGACCGGCTCGACTCCATGATGGTTGCACGGTCTAACAGTGATGGAGTGATTGCCCTTTTGTCTAAGGCAGTCACCGCACATCTTTCTCCACCTCCATTTGCAACCCGGGAATTGAATAACCCTGCAACCCATCTGGTGCTGAAAAGCTACGACGTATTGGGTGGCCCAGCCACATTGACTCTAGTATGGGGATCCCAAAAGTTTCGGGACAAAAACCCAAAAGTATTTCAGGCTTTTTATAAAGCCCTTGTAGAGGCCCATGGTTATATTAATGCCGATATTTCACGAGCGGCAGAACTCTATTTACGAGTATCAGGCGATACCTCAAGCAGCATCAACGATATTAAAGAGATTATCGGCGGACAAGATGTAGTGTGGTCCATTGTACCCAACGGGACCTTTAAAGTTGCTCAGTTCATGAATCATGCGGGCCTGATTCATAGCGCTCCGAAGGATTGGAAAGAGCTTTATGTACCTGAGCTTCATGAAGAATCGGGTAGTTGACGATACTCGATGACTACATAACATGCGTTGTTCGATTTGCGACGCAGCCAGCCGGGACTAGATGGGGTCCTGCCATTTGTCCCGGCCGCACAAGAGAGGGCGGCAAATGAATAATACGGGCTCAACAGAAAGTGCATTTCTAGAGGTATCTGGAGTCACGTTGCAATACACAACGCCTCACCATCTAGTTACAGCGACCTATCAGGTGGACTTTGAGGTCTTTCAATCAGAGCGATTTATTCTGCTGGGCCCATCAGGGTGTGGAAAAACGACCTTGTTAAAAGCAATTGCTGGCTATCTCAAGCCAGTAGAAGGCACGATCTCTTTAAAGAGGAAGCAAGTCGATAGTCCTGGCCCAGACCGCATGATGGTTTTTCAAGATTTTGATCAGCTATTGCCCTGGAAAACAATCCTGCAGAACGTTATGTTCCCACTACTTGTTACCCAGAAATACCCGCAGAAACAAGCGGAAGAAAAAGCCCTGGAATACATCGAGAAAGTTAATCTAATCCAGTTTCGGGATGCGTATCCCCACACATTGTCTGGCGGCATGAAACAGCGAGTTGCCATAGCGCGCGGCATGGCAATGGAGCCAGATGTTCTCTTGATGGACGAACCATTTGCAGCACTAGACGCATTAACTCGGCAAAAGATGCAGGATGAGCTTTTGCAGTTGTGGGATGACACCCATTCCACCATTTTATTCGTCACCCACTCAATTAGCGAAGCAGTCAAACTGGGCAGCCGTATTCTTTTGCTCTCTCCTCATCCAGGACAAGTGAGAGCCGAGCTTAATAGCGACGGATCAGACAGCCCTCGTGAGGCTGGCGGGCCTCCATTAAGTGAAGAGATTCACCAGATGCTATTTGCTCAATCCATTTAAGTTATGAGCCAGACTATGCTGAGTCCCCGCCCAGAAATTATTCGCAATGCCTCATCCCTTCCAAGCGTGCCAGCATTGATAGTTGAACGCTCGGTCTGGCAGCGCCTGACCACTGGCGACTGGTTTTATAAGATCATAGTCGTCGTCATGTTTTGTGTAGTTTGGGAAACTTATGGCTGGATCCTCGACAATCCATTGCTTTTCCCTACATTTAGCGAAACGCTTGCCGCCTTTATTAATGCTGTAAGGTCGGGAGAATTAATAGATCGAAGCCTATACTCTTTAAAAATATTGATTATTGGCTACGCAGCAGGCTTGCTGCTTGCTGCATTACTGACTGCATTTGCAATGCTGACGCGTTTTGGTGCGGCGATGTTGGAAGTTTTGACCTCCATGTTCAATCCTCTCCCTGCAATCGCCTTATTGCCACTTGCACTAATCTGGTTTGGTATTGGCAATGTCAGTATTGTGTTTGTTCTAGTTCATTCTGTGTTGTGGGCAGTCTCCTTGAACACCTTTTCTGGATTCTCGACCGTATCTCAAACCTTGAGGCTGGTGGGGCATAACTATGGCCTGAACGGTTTCCGTTTCATCCGATTGATTCTGATTCCGGCCGCATTGCCCAGCATTATCACAGGAATGAAGGTAGGCTGGGCTTTTGCCTGGCGTACCTTGATTGCCGCAGAACTCGTGTTCGGAGTGAGCTCTTCTTCAGGCGGACTGGGTTGGTTTATTTTTGAGAATAAAAGCTTGCTAGAAATTCCAAATGTCTTCGCAGGACTTTTTGCCGTTATCCTGATCGGGCTCATAATGGAAAACATACTATTCAGAAACATAGAAACGAGAACCATTCGACGCTGGGGGCAACAATCGTAGTGCTCATCTGTCTCGGGCCTCAAAAAAACATCTGAACTGCCCCGCAACCAAGAAAGAACTGGAAACAGCTCTTGCGGCCGTGCGGCATTCCCGCGGCCGTCCCGCAGGCAGCGGGGTCAAGACTCAAGTCGCCATCCGCATCGACGACGATGTGCTGGAAACCTTCCGCGCCACCGGCAAGGGTTGGCAAACGCGCATCAATGCCGCGTTGAAAGATTGGCTGAAAGATCACTCGCCTGCGCAGATCTGATAGGCATCGATCAGGCCCTCGCCTTGATCGGCCCACAAAGCAGGCAATAACGACGCTTCCATAGCCTGCCCGCAGCCTCACGGCCGAAACCCGAGCCGCCCTCTTCCCCTGCGCATGGAATCGCTCCACGTTCAGGCCTCTTCCCCTCTCGCAAGATGCTCCGGCAGCGCCGGGTTCGCCATCCGCAAGTGCACATGGCCACGTCCCGCCTAGGATTAACCCTTAAATATGTTGTTAATATATTTAATGGATATTAGACTGTGGCCGCAAAGAAAGTGCTTCCGCTTTCCCTATCCACGAGAGGAGACTATGAAAATACTGTTCCGCGCACTGGCTGCCGCCGTCATCTCGGCGTGCGCCGCCGGTTCCGCCGCCGCGGCGGATGTCACCTGGCGTGTTCCGACCTCGGTTCCGGAAGGATCGCCCTTCTACAAGAATTTCCTCGAACGCTTCGCCTCCAACGTCAAGACACTGACCGTCGGGCGGGTGGAGATCCAGCCCTTCGGCGCGGGTGTGATCGTACCGGCCCTGAAAGTGTTCGACGCCGTGCAGGACGGCGTGGTCGAGGCCGGCCATTCCACGTCCAGCTACCTGGTCAACCAGAACCCGGAGAACGCCATTTTCTCGGGCTTCCCGGGCGGCATGGGGCCCGACGCCTACAAGGCCTGGCTGTACGAAGGGGGCGGCAGGCAGAAGCTGGAAGAACTGCGCGCCAAGCAGGGCCTGAAGACCATGATCGTGGGGATAGGCTCGTCCGAGATCATGGCGCACGCCAACAAGCCCATTCGCAATGCCGAAGACCTGAAGAACCTGAAGTACCGCACCTCGGGCCCCTGGGCCGAAGTGATGCGCGATTACTTCGGCGCGGTGCCGACCGTGGTGCCGCCGGGCGAGACCTACACGCTGCTGCAGCGCAAGGGCGTGGATGCCGTGGAATGGGCGCCGCCCTCGGCCAACATGCCCGAGGGCTTTCACCAGGCGGCCAAGTACATCGTGGTGCCGGGCGTGCACCAGCCCACCTTCATGTGGGAAGTGGTGGTCAAGCAGGAAACCTGGGACAAGGTGCCGGCCGACCTGAAACCGCTGATCGAGGCGGCCGCCGAGCTCACCACGCAGCAAAGCCTGGACTACTTCTATGACGCCGACATGAAGGCCATGGCGAAGTACCGCAGCGGGCGCAACGAAATCATCACGCTCAGCCCCGAATTCGTGAAGCAGCTTTCCGACGCAGGCAACGACTGGATGCGCAAGACGGCCGAGGCCCGCAAGGCCGGCGGCAAGCCGGAAATGGCCGAGGTGCTGGCCGACTACCAGGCCTATCACGAACGCTGGAAGGCCGAGAGCGGCTACCTGGTCCGCAACTGACGCCGCACGGGAAAAGCGATCATGCTCGATGTCCTGGCCCGGTTCGCCAACGGCGTATCCCGGTTCGCTTCGGTGCTGGCCAGTGTGTCGGCGGCGGTGCTGACCCTGGCGATGGTGTACGAAGTCTTTGCGCGCTATGTGTTCGATGCGCCCACGGTGTGGGCGTTCGACATTGCCTACATGAGCAACGGCGCGGTGTTCCTGCTGGGCATGGCCTACGTGCTGCGCGAAGACGGCCACATCCGCATCGACGTGCTGCGCAACCGCCTGCCGGCCCGCTTCAACAACGTGGTCGAGGGCGTCGCCTACCTGCTGATCCTGGCGCCGTTCTTCGGCGTGCTGTCTTCGATTGCCCTGTCGCACACCTGGCGCGCCTGGGTGCGCCATGAGGTCGAGACCGTCAGCCCCTGGGCGCCGCTGATGTGGCCTTTCTACCTGCTGATCGCGATCGGGCTGATCGCGATGACCCTGCAGCTCGCGGCCGAGGGGCTGCGCGCCTTCGCCGGGCGGCGCGCCCCGGCCGCGAAGGAGCATTGATGAATCCGACTGTCGCCGCCCTGATGTTCCCGGGCATGTTCCTGCTGATTTTCCTGGGCATTCCGGTTTCGCTTTCCCTGATCATTCCCGCCATCGTCGCCGGCTGGTTCGCTTTCGGCGGAAATGTATTCAACCAGTTGTACGGCGGGCTTTATTCCGCCGCCACCAACTACATCCTGTCCGCGATTCCCATGTTCGTGCTCATGGGCGCGATCCTGGAACGCTCCGGCATTGCGGCGCGCCTGTTCCGCACCATGCAGCTGTGGCTGGGGCGCCTGCCCGGCGGCCTGGCCGTGGCCACCATCGCCATGGGCGCGACCTTCGCGGCGGCCGCCGGCGTGGTCGGCGCGGTCGAGGTCATGGTGGGCCTGATGGCCATCCCGGCCATGCAGCGCTTCCGCTACGACAACTCGCTGATCGCCGGCACGATCTGCGCCGGCGGCTCGCTGGGCACCATGATTCCGCCGTCGGTGGTGGCCGTGGTGTACGCGTCGCTGGCCCAGATCTCGGTGGGCGAGCTGTTCGCCGCCATGCTGTTTCCGGGCCTGATCATGGTGGGGCTGTTCATTCTGTACATCATCGGCGTCTGCCTGCTGAACCCCAAGAAGGGCCCGCCCGCGGATGCCGAGGACATGCGTCTGCCGCTGATGGACAAACTGCGCATCACGCTGAGCGGGCTGGTGCCCACGATGCTGCTGATCTTCGCCGTGCTGGGCTCGCTGATGGCGGGCATTGCCTCGCCGACCGAGGCCGCGGCCGTGGGCGCGGTCGGCGCGCTGATCCTGTGCATCTGCTACGGCCAGTTCAGCATGTCGATGATGCGGGAAGCGCTGGCGATCACGGTCCGGATCTCGGCCATGATTTTGCTGATCGTGGCCGGCGGCATCATGTTCACCGGCATTTTCGCGGCCAATGGCGGCTCGCGCCTGATCCAGGGCCTGACCTCGGACCTGGGCCTGGGCATGCACGGCACCCTGGTGCTGTTCCTGTGCATCGTATTCCTGCTGGGCTTCGTGCTGGACTGGACGGCCAACGTGCTGATCTGCGTGCCGCTGTTCCTGCCCGTGCTGACGGCCGCGGGCGTGGATCCGATCTGGTTCGGCACGCTGGTAATTATCGTCATCCAGACCAGCTACCTGACGCCGCCCATGGCCTCGTCGATTTTCTACCTACTGTCGATCGCCCCGCCGGACATGAAATACAGCCAGGTGTGCAAGGGCGTGGTGCCCTTCATCCTGGTGCAGTTCGTGACGCTGGCGATCGTGGCGTTGTTCCCCGCCCTGGCAACCTGGCTGCCGCAGCGCATCGTGGGGTTCTGAACCCTCTGGCTTGCGGGCCCGCGCGGCCCCGTTTCCGCCCGGTGACACGGGCGTTTTTTCTGCAATAGGAAGACGTATGAATATCGAAGGAGTCCTGGTCCCCATCGTGACGCCGTTCGGCGCGGACGGCCGCGTGAATGCCGATGCCCTGCGGCAGCTGGTGGAACGCTTCGTGGAAGCGGGCGTGGCCGGCATCGTGGCCTGCGGCACCACCGGCGAGTTCTATGCCCTGGAAGACGACGAGCGCGAGCTGGTGCTGCGCACCGTGGCCGGCGCGGCGCGCGGGCGCATCACCCTGATCGCGGGCATCAATGCGCTGTCCACCCCGCAGGCCATCCGCAACGCCGGGCAGGCGCAGGAACTGGGCTATGAAGGCCTGATGCTGACCACGCCCCCATACAGCCTGCCCGAGCAGGCCGGCATTGTGCAGCATTTCCGCACGGTGGCCGCCGCCACGCCGCTGCCCATCATCCTGTACGACTTCCCCGCGCGCATCGGCGTGCAGATCGCGGTGGACACCGTGATCGAGCTGGCGCGCATTCCCAATATCGTCGGCATCAAGGAAAGCAGCGGCAACTTCAACCGCGCGCTGGCGCTGATCCAGGCTCGCATCCCGGATTTCCACATCATCAGCGGATCCGACGACATGGCCGCCGATTTCCTGTTCTGGGGCGTGCGCAGCTGGATCAGCGGCGGGGCCAACGTGTTTCCCGCCGAACAGGCGGCAATGGTCAAGGCCGCCGCCGAGCAGCGCTGGGACGAGGTCCGCACGCTGATGAGCGGCATGTACCCGGTAATCCAGGCGATGGAATCCGGCGACTACAACCAGAAGGCCAAGCTCGGCTGCCGCCGCCACGGCGTGGACGCCGGCACCGTGCGCCTGCCGCTGGCGCCGCTGTCGGCCGAGGACGAGCGCGCCTTCCTGGCCATGCTCGACGCCTACCAGGGATAAGGAGACCGCCATGCCGCAAACCAGAGAGCAGATTTTCGAGCAGGCCCGCGCGGGCCGGTTGTGGGCGGGCCACTTGATTCCCGGCCATGCGTCGCCGGGCGAGCGTCTTGAGAACACCACGCCGATCGACAACAGCGTGATCGGCGCGATCGAGGCCGGCAGCGCGGCCGACGTGGACGGGGCCGTGCGCATGGCGCGCGCCAGCTTCAAGTCGGGCGAGTGGTCGGGCCTGGCGCCGGCCGAACGCAAGCGCATCATGCTGGCCTGGGCCGACCTGCTGGCCGAGCACGCCGAAGAACTCGCGGCGCTGGATTGCGTGGACGCCGGCAAGCCGATCACCGAGTGCCTGAACACCGACATGCCGGCCACGCTGGACACTTTCCGCTGGTACGCCGAAGCCGTGGACAAGTGCTTCGGGCGCATTTCTCCGACCGGGCCCGAGGCGCTGGGCCTGATCGTGAAAGAGCCCATCGGCGTGGTGGGCGCCGTACTGCCGTGGAATTTCCCGGCGCAGATGTATGCCTGGAAAGCGGCGCCGGCGCTGGCCGCCGGCAACTCGGTCATCGTCAAGCCGGCCGAGCTGACCTCGCTGAGCGCCTACCGCATGACGCAGCTCGCCCACCAGGCCGGCGTACCGGCCGGCGCCCTGATACTGGTAACAGGCCTGGGCGAGACAGTGGGGCAGGCCATCGGCCGCCACATGGACGTAGACGTGGTGTCGTTCACCGGCTCGACCGAGGTGGGGCGGTATTTCCTGAAATACTCGGCCGAGAGCAACCTGAAAGAGATCGTGCTGGAATGCGGCGGCAAGAGCCCCCAGGTGATTTTCGACGACGCCGACCTGGACGACCTGGCCGACCACGTGCTGGCGGCGGCGTTCTGGAACATGGGCGAGAACTGCAGCTGCGGCTCGCGCCTGATCGTGCAGGCGGGCATCAAGGACGCCCTGCTCGAGCGGCTGCGCCAGCGCCTGTCGGAATGGAAGGTGGGCGTGCCCACCGATGCTGCGGTGAAAATCGGGCCGATGATCGAGCGCGCGCATTTCGACAAAGTGCGCGGCTTCCTGGACGGCGCCGCGGCCGAAGGGGCGCGCCTGGTGCACGGCGGGCGCATTCATGCGGATCTGGGCAGCGGCTGGTATGTCGAGCCGACGATCTTCGACGGCGTGTCGGCGGGTTCGCGCTTGTTCCAGGAAGAAGTCTTCGGGCCGATTCTGGCGGTAACACCGTTCGAGACCGAGGCCGAGGCCATCGAACTGGCCAACAATAGCCACTACGGCCTGGCGGCGTCGCTATACACCCGCGACGTGCGCCGCGCGCAGCGCGTGGCGCGGGCCATCCAGGCCGGCACGGTGTCGGTCAACGGGTTTTCGGAAGGCGACATCACCACGCCCTTCGGCGGCTACAAGCAGTCCGGCTTTGGCGGCCGCGACAACGGCCTGGAAGCGCTGGACCAGTACCAGCAGGTGAAGACCATCTGGTATGTCAATTGATCCTGCGCGGTCTGTCAGGTGTCAGTGCTTCACCGTGCGCTGCGCGACCCGCCCGAGATGAAAGCAGGTGCAGCCCGATCGGGGACGCCGCGGATCCGGCTTTGCCGGTCCGCCAGCGTCGCCCCCTTGAGGGGGAAGCGCGCAGCGCTTCGGGGGTGGGATTTTCACTTCAGTGCTAGTGAGATAGTCTGTGCACACTTCGGTGTCTGGCACCTGCGGAGCCAGACACCTGGCTGCACCCGGATTCATCTCGGGGAAGCGCCGCCCTTCCTCCGATGACTACCCCTCGATGACGGTGTGGGTGAATTCCATCAGGTAGCCCATCAGGGCGTCGGCGCCGGCCATGGCGCGCTCGGGGTCGTTCGCGTAGATGCCTTCGGCCTCCATCAGGTGGCACTGGGCGCCGCGCTCGAGGTCGCCTTCGTGCTGGAAGGCATACCAGAAACGGCGGCACTGGATGATCATGGGAACGATGGCCTGCACCGCGTAGGGATTGCGGCTGGCTTCGTGGTTGACGCGGTCCAGCGCCTGGTCGGCCTGCATGTAGCCGGCCAGGTCGCCGCGCCCGGCTGCGGCCACCATCTCGTGCGCATGCTGCAGCAGCTTGGTACGCTGCTCGGGCGTGGCCCGGCGCGCCGACGACATGGCGATCAGGCGTTCCAGCACCCGGCGGGTTTCGATCAGGATCAGGTGTTCCGCGATGCGGATTTCACTGACGCGCAGGCCCCGGCGCGGCTGCTGCTCGATCAGGCCGCTGGCCACCAGGCGCATCAGCGCCTCGCGAATGGGCGTGCGGCCCAGGCCGGTAAGCTGGACCAGGTCGCTTTCCACAATGGGCTGGTTGGGCTCGAGCTTGAGCGTGGCGATCATCTGCTCGATCGCGTCGTAGGCGGCTTCGGTCGCGCGTGTCTTGATGGGCGGGGCTTGATTCATGAAAACAATGGCCGGGATCCTGCCAGCGCCGGGGCTGCGCGTTGCGGGCGCCGGAAAGCCCCGCGCCGATCGTTAATATGCTGCCAGTATATTAGATTGGCCGGGCCCGCGCTCGAAGCCTGGCGCACGCCGGGCGGGTTCCGCCCCCGACTGCCTCTCGCGCCCTGCCGGCCCGGCCATCACGGTACACGCCAACATGCCGGCCATGCCAATCGGATAAACCCCTGATACACGCGCCCGGATTGTTTCAAAATGACACAAAAAAGCCGCTCCTGCGGCTGGCGGAAGATGGCATCAGGTTAGCAGCACGGCTGCCACAAAAATCGCCATACCCCGCATAACGCCGGCCAACGCCAGGTAAACCAGCCGCTTTTTCTTTGATTGCATTTTTGCCGCGCGGGTTCTTACGATCCGCCGCTAAAGGCCATGCCACATCGACTCAGCGGAGGATCGCCATGCACACCTCGACCATTCCCGTTTCCGACATTGCCAGGCCCGCCGCGCCCGCGGCCGGCGCCTGGCAGGCGGACGACATCCTGGCGCTTTACGAACTGCCTTTCATGGACCTGCTGTACCGCGCCCAGCAGGTCCACCGGCAGCATTTCGACGCGAGCGCGATCCAGCTGTCGAGCCTGCTGTCCATCAAGACCGGCGGCTGTCCCGAAGACTGCGCGTATTGTCCGCAGTCGGCCCATTACGACACCGGCCTGGCGGCCGACAAGCTGATGCCGCTGGACGACGTGCTGCGGGCTGCCCGCGCCGCTCAGGCCGGCGGCGCGCAGCGCTTCTGCATGGGCGCGGCCTGGCGCAGCCCCAAGCCGCACCACCTGGACGAGGTGGCCGAGATGATCCGCGCGGTGAAGGCGCTGGGCCTGGAAACCTGCGTAACGCTGGGCATGCTGCGCGACGGCCAGGCCGAGCAGCTGAAGGAAGCCGGGCTGGACTACTACAACCACAATCTCGATACCTCGCCCGAGTTCTACGGCAGCATCATCTCGACCCGCACCTACCAGGACCGCCTGGACACACTGGAGCGTGTGCGCGACGCCGGTCTGAACGTGTGTTGCGGCGGCATCGTCGGCATGGGCGAATCGCGGCGCGAGCGCGCCGGCCTGATCGCGCAGCTGGCCAGCCTGGACCCCTACCCCGAATCGGTGCCGATCAACAACCTGGTGCAGGTGGAAGGCACGCCGCTGGCCGGCACCGAAGCGCTGGACCCGTTCGAATTCGTGCGCACCATCGCGGTGGCACGTATCGCCATGCCGCTGGCGCGCGTGCGCCTGTCGGCCGGGCGCGAAACCATGAGCGACACGCTGCAGGCGCTGTGCTTCCTGGCGGGCGCCAATTCGCTGTTCTGCGGCGACGTGCTGCTGACCACCGGCAACCCGCAGGTAGAAGCCGACCAGCGCCTGCTGGCGCGCCTGGGCATGCACGCGGAAGGCGCCCTGCCGCCCCCGCCCGAGGCCGCGACGGCATGCTCCCGCTAAGCGCCGGCCTGCTGTACCTGCTGGCCAGCGTGGCCTTCAGCGTCACGGTGGCGGTGCTGCTGAAACTGGCGCGCCGCCACGATATCGACGTGCGGCAGGCCATCGCCGCCAACTACGCGGTTACCGCGGCGCTGAGCTGGCTGATGCTGCGGCCTTCGGGCGCCCAGCTGGCGTCGGCCGGCCAGGCCTGGGGCATGCTGCTGGCGCTGGGCGTGCTGCTGCCCAGCGGTTTCATGGCCATGGCGCAGTCGGTGCGGCACGCCGGCATCGTGCGCAGCGACGCGGCGCAGCGGCTGTCGCTGCTCCTGCCCCTGCTGGCGGCCTTCTTGCTGTTCGGCGAATCGATCACCGCGCGCAAGGCGGGCGCCATCGCGCTGGCTTTCACGGCCCTGTTCTGCGTGCTGCGCCGGCGCGCCCCGGCCGGCAGCCAGGCGGCCGGCCCGCATGCCTGGCTGTGGCCGCTGGGCGTCTGGGCCGCCTATGGCGTGGTCGACATCCTGTTCAAGCAGATGGCCAGGGCCGGCGCCGCGTTCCCGGGCGCGCTGCTGATCGCCTTCGCCCTGGCCGGCGGGTTCATAACCGCCTACCTGCTGCTGCGGCGCGCGGCCTGGCAGCCGCGCCATCTGCTGGCCGGCGTGGCGCTGGGCGCGGCGAACTTCGGCAATATCGTCACCTACATCCGCGCCCACCAGGCCCTGCCGGACAACCCGGCGCTGGTGTTCTCGGCCATGAACATGGGGGTCATCGCGCTGGGCACGGTGGTGGGCGCTCTGGCTTTTCGCGAGCCGCTCAGCCCGGTGAACCTGCTGGGGCTGGTGCTGGCCGTGGCGGCAATCCTGCTGATGATGCCTTGAGGGCTGTCAGGTGTCTGGCTCCGCAGGTGCCAGACACCGAAGTGGGCAAAGGCTGTCTCAATAGCACGGTGTCTGACACTCTTCGGGAGTCAGACACCTGCACAGATCAAGTGCCGGTGCGCGCCGGCGGCTCGGCGGCGCCGTCGGCGGGCGGTTCGGCGTCCACGCCGGATGACGGTCCAACAGCCGCCGCGTCGGGCCCGGGCTCGGGCGCCTGCACCACGCCGGGTTCGGGCGAAGCCATTTCCATGGTCATGTCCACTTCGGGGTCGACGCGCGGATCCAGCGCGGCGGCGGCCGGCGAGCTTTGCAGGTTGTCGGGCAGCGGCACGAAATGCACCGGCGCCTCGTCGACCTGGTGCGCGCCCGTGACGCGCGCCGGCCGCACCTGCCACACCAGAATCAGCGCGCACACCGACACGAACACGTAGTACATGCTGGGGCCGGCCGCCGACATCAGCACGCCCGCCACCATGGGCCCCAGGCAGGCGCCCACGCCGTAGGTCATGAGCAGGATGGCGCTGAGCCCCACACGCCGTTCGGGCTCGACGTGGTCGTTGGCGAATGCGGCGCCCAGCGGATACAGCGTGAATTGCAGCACGCCGAACACGCACGACATCAGCACCAGCACCCAGAATGGCAGGTCGAGCCAGCCCCACATGACCGCCGGCAGCAGCACCAGCAAGAAGGCGTTGAAGCGGATCAGGCCGGCCCGGTTGATGCGGTCGGACAGCCAGCCCATCGGCCACTGCGACAGCAGCCCCGCCGTCACGCCCGCCGCCACGAAGACGGCTGCCTGCGAGGTCGTCATGCCGAACTTGGCGGCATATACCGGCGCCAGGCCGTAGAACGCGCCCGACAGGTTGCCCGCCACGAACAGCACGGTCATGGACAGTGGCACGCGCTGGAAGAAAAAGTGCAGGTCCAGCGGCGCGGGCAGCGGCGTGGGCGGGTGCGAACGCGCCGTCACGGCAATGGGCACCAGGCACAGCACCATGCAGGCGGCCACCAGGGTCAGGGGCTGCTGGTCCAGCGTGGCATAGGCGGTCAGCGCCAGCTGGCCCAGCACCGTACCCAGCCCTGACACCACCATGTACACCGAGAACACGCGGCCGCGCTGGTGATTTTCGGTTTGTTCGTTCAGCCAGCTTTCGATGACCATCAGTTCGGTCACCATGACGATGCCGGCCACCAGGCGGAACAGCAGCCACACCGGCATGTAGTCGACCAGGATCTGGGCCAGGATCATGCTGGTGGAAATGGCGGCGCAGGCCACGAAGGCGCGGATGTGGCCGACGCGGATGATCAGCTTGTGGCCCATGCGGGCGCCGCAGACCAGCCCCAGGTAATAACCGGCGATCAGCGCGCCGATCCAGATCTCGCTGACCGATTCGGCGGTCAGCCGCAGCCCCATGTAAGTATTGAACAGGCCGGTGCCGATCAGCATCAGCAGTGTCGCCAGGTACAGCGACGAAAAGGAGGAAATCGTGGATAGCATGGGAATGCGAGGAGTGCCGCCGGGATGGCGGCGCCGCGGAGCGCCCTGTGCGCCCCGCGGCACATGGCAACAATACGCTAGATCTGCGACAACATGGTGGCGGCGTCGCTGACTTCGAACTTGCCGGGCGCCTCGATGTTCAGTTGCTTGACCACGCCGTCCTGCAGCAGGGCCGAATAACGCTGCGAACGCACGCCCATGCCGCGCGCGTCGAGGTCGAGTTCCAGGCCCAGCGCGCGGGTCCAGTGGGCCGAGCCGTCGGCCAGCATGCGCACCTTGCCGGCGGTTTGCTGGTCGCGGCCCCAGGCGCCCATGACGAAGGCGTCGTTGACGGCCACGCACCAGATTTCGTCGACGCCCTTGCTTTTCAGGGCCTGCGCCTGCTCGACATAGCCCGGCAGGTGCTTGGCCGAGCAGGTGGGCGTGAAGGCGCCCGGCACGGCGAATACGGCGATGGTCTTGCCCTTGACCAGGTCGGCCACCTGGAAGGCATTGGGGCCCAGCGAGCAGCCGCCGCTCTCGGTTTCGAAAAATTCGGTCAGGGTGCCGTCGGGCACGCGATCGCCGACTTTGATGGTCATGGGTTCTCTCCAGGTACGGTCAGGGGTGGGGGCGGAAATCGCCCGGCAAACCGCCATCATAGTGCCAGTCCGCCGGTTCCGGGGGCGGCCGGATGCCGGCCCGCCGGCGGGAAAGAATCATGCACAGACTGATACGACTCTACACCGGGCGGAAGCGCCCCGCGCCGCCGGGCCTTGCCATAATGGAACCCATGCGCAACCTCCTGACCACCGCCCTCGCGCTGGCTCTGGGCCTGGCCGGCGCCCCCGCCGCCCAGGCGCAGAATCAGGCGGAATTCGACCAGTTGGTCGTCACCTCCGGCGCCACCAATGGCGCCGCGCAAGCGTGCGGCGCATCGCCGCCCGATCTGGCGCGGCACCAGGCCACGGCGCGCGCCAACCTGCGGCGCTATGCCGCCGAATTCGGCTACCAGGCCGGCCGCTTCGATGCGCTGTTCGGGCAGGGCCGCGGCGAAGGCAAGAAAATGATGCTGGACATGCGCGAGTCGGGCGTGGACGGCTGCCCGGGCATGCTGGGCAGCTTCCAGCACGAGCGCGACATCGGCTACGACGAAATGAAGCAGGGCATCGCCGAGGTCACCGACGGCCTGCCCGAACCGCAAGACAAATAGCCCGGACCGCCGCCACCGCGCCCGCGCGGCGCGGCGGCCCGCTGGCTTACTTCAGGGCGAAATCCACCCGCGAGGGCGCGGCGTCGCCTTCGCCGGCGGCGCCATCCAGGCTGGAAGCCACGATGAAGATGCGGTCGGCCGGACCGCTTTCCTGCAGTTTCTCGTATACCGCCTGGGCGCGCGCATCGGCCAGCCGCCGCAGGTCGTCGTCGTCAACCGGCGCGGCCTGGCGCAGCATGGCCTCCATCTGGTCGGGCGGCACCGACTTGGCGAAGCCGATGAAATTGCGCGGCTTGTTCTCGATGTCGGTATCGTCGTAGACCTCTTCCAGATACTCGGCGCGCTCGGCGTCCGAGACCTCGACGCTGGCCGGATCGGGATGCTTGCCGCGGCTGCCGGTGTCGGCGGCCTTGGCCTTGCGTATCTGCAGGTCGACCCAGGCCTGGCGCAGGCCTTCGGTATCGGTGGCCGGATCGGCGCGGCCGATGATGTCCAGCTTCAGGCCGGGGCGGTCGTTCAGCGCCTTGGCCAGGGTGGCGATGCGCTCGTCGGCGTCAGCCGCCAGGATGGCGCTGCCGGGCTCGAAGTTGATGTACGACAGTTCTTCGCCGCCGCCGAAGGCCGAGGCCAGCAGCGAGAACGGCGAGGTCACCGCCTTCACGACCAGGTTGACCAGCACGCGCACGATGATGCCGCCCACCGAGAACTGCGGATCGTCCAGCGAACCCGAAATGGGCAGGTTGATGTCGATGTTGCCGCTGCTGTCTTTGAGCAGGGCCACCGCCAGCATCACCGGCAGCTTGGTGGCGTCCGGGCTGTCGGTCTTGTCGCCGAAGGTAAGCTGGTTCAGCACCACGTGGTTGCTGGCCTGCAGGGCCCGGTCTTTCAGTTTGTATTCCAGGTCGAGCGACAACTTGCCGCGCTTGATGGGGTAGCCGACGTACTTGGACGAATACGTGGTGAAGCGCGGCAGGTCGACGCCCTTGGCCGAGGCTTTCAGGTCCAGCGACAGGAATTCGGCGAAGGGCTGCACCGTGCCGCTGATGGACAGCGGCGCCGTGCCGTACACACGGCCGGTGACCTTGACCTTGGCGGGCTTGGGATTGCGCGACGACACCGCCGACAAGCCGCCTTCGATGCGCGACAGCTCGGCTGTGTAGTTGGGCTTGACGAAGCGGTCGGTGAACGTCATGCGGCCGCTTTTCAGGGTGACGCTGCCGACGGAAATATCGGGCAGCCGGCCCGCGGTGTCGGGCTTGCGCGCCGAACGGCCGCGGGTCTGGGTATCTTGCGTGATCGAACCGCCGGCCTGGCCCGGCTCGGCCACCAGGTCCATCACGTTGAGCCGCCCTTCGGCGCTGAGCAGGATGCGGCCGTAGAAATCGTCGAGCGTGATGTCGCCCAGGTTGGCCGCGTACTTGTCGCCGTCCACCGACACCTGCATGCCTTCCAGGCCCAGGCGCTTCCATTTCAGGAAGTCGTCGCGGTTGACGCGGTCGGCCAGGTCCAGGCCAGTAACGTCGACCGCGCCCTGCCAGCGCGCTTTCATGGGCGCGCCGCCGGCGGCGGCCGCGAATGCCGCCTGGCCGCGCGCGCTGACCGCCACGGCGCGTACGGTGGCGTTCAGGCTGGAAGCCACGTAAGGCGCCAGCGAGGCAAGATCCAGGTTCTGCAGGTCGATATCGGTTTGCAGCGCCAGCGGCTGCGGCGTCAGCTGGCCTTGCAGAGCCAGCTGGCCGTCGCCCTGGATGCCGGACGCCTGCAGCGTAAAAGGCGAAGGCTGGCTGTCGAGCGCCAGGCGGTCGGCCGCCAGCGTCAGCTGCCCCAGCGCCAGGTCCACGGCCGGCTTGACGGATTCGTCGCGCGCGGCGAACTGCGACAGTTCCACCTTGACCCCGGTCGCGGATACCTGGGTGGCGCCGCCCTGCTCGGCCAGCTTGATCTGCCCTTGCAGGCCCAGCAGGCCGTCCTGCAGCTGGATGGGCGCCTGGCTGCGCACGGCCGCGGCAAACGGCGCCAGCGCCAGGTGGCCTGCGCGCAGGTCCAGGTCAAGCGCCAGGGGACTGAGCTGCAGCGGCCCCTTGGCGCGGATCCAGCCGCCATCGGCCGGATTGTCCATGGTCAGCCACAGCAGAATGGGTTGCCCGGGCGGCTGCGGGAATTGCACGTTTTCGGCAGTGGCGGCCAGGCCGGCCAGGGTGTAGTCGAGCCCGGTGGGCGCATCGCGCAGGCGCAGCCCGGCATCATTGATGTTGATGGCGTCGACTGATACGCGCCAGCCGTCCGGTGCGGCGGCAGGCGCAGCGGCGGCGGGGCCGGCTTCGGCTGTCTTCGCTTCGTCGGGCTTGGCTTCGTCGGGCTTGGCTTCAGACGGCTTGGCTTCGTCGGTTTGCGCTGCTTCCGCGTTCGCGCTGCCGGACTGGGCCGCGTCGGCCGCCTTCACCGCGGCCGGCTTGGCGTCATCGGCTTTCTGCTCTGCCTGCGTATCTGCCTTCGGCTCTGCCTGCGCCGAGCCGGCCGGTTTGCCGCCGCCCAGCGCCTTGAGCTGGTCGATGACATGCAGCCAGTTGATGCGCTGGCTGGCGTCGCGCCGGGTCTGCGCCATGGGCGACCACAGTTCGACCTGCCCGATGGCCAGCTGGCGTGCGATGGGGTCGAGCGCGATGCGGCGCACGTCCAGGGTGCTCCATTGCAGCAGCGCCTCGCCCGAAGCTTCGCGCAGGTCGAGCTGGCGCAGGCCCAGGTCGCCTACCACGCGGACCTTGGGCGCGGCGTTGCGCGGCTGCTCGAACACGATCTGCAGGTCAGAATCGAGCAGGGCGCGCTCGACCTTGATGGGCAGTTTCGCGGGCCAGGCGTCGGCCCACTTTTCCAGTTCCAGCCCGCTGAACTTCAGGTTCAGCGTCGAGGCCGGCACCTCGTCGAAAGGCCGCGCCACGCCGTCCAGGTCGAACGGGCTGCCGTTGATACGCATGTGCACGCGCGGCTGCACGTCGATATCGGTGGCGTAGCCGAAGGTGGAAATGAACGGCACCCCCAGCGCGATTTCGTCGACCCGCTGCTTGCGGCCGGTGACGCGGTCGTCCAGGGTAATGTCGCCGTCTTCCAGCACCAGGTTGTTCAGCGAGAAGCGCGGCAGGCCGCCGTCATCGTCGGGCTGTTCGGGCTGCGGCTGCGCGGCGGCCATATCGGCCAGCTTCTGCTGGATGTCGGAGAAATTGAAGCGCGTGACGTCTTCGCGCACCAGCGCGATGCGCGGGCGCTGCATCCGCACCGAATCGACCACCGGGGCGAACCAGAACAGCGACATCCAGGATGCGCTGACATCCAGTTGACCGATGTCAATCAGGGGAGCGCTTCCGCCCGGCTGCTCGATGGCAAGATCGTGGGCCCGGACGGTAAGCGTGAAGGGGTTGAAGCTGATGTCGCCCACCCGCACCGGCCGCCCCAGCAAGGCCGCGGCGTCGTCGGTGAGCGCGTTGCGCAATACTTTGGGTACTTGCCAGGCGGCCACGCCGAACAGGACGAGAATGACAGCCACCGTGGCCAGAAGGATTTTTCCGAAACGCCGAGTAAATCTCAACCTGGGCATCCTGAAGGCCATGCGTGATCTCCTGGTACGGGCATGGGGATTATCGCGCCTGCGGCACAGCTCGTCTATCATAGGGTACGGGCGCCGCGATAACGGCCGAAACCGGCCCGTACTTTCAATACTTAACATTTTTGCTGACCATGTCCTCGCCTTCTCCCGCCCTTAGCCACCTGGACGAATCCGGCCAGATCCGCATGGTCGACGTCGGTGCCAAATCCGCCAGCGACCGCATCGCCATCGCGCGCGGCGCCGTGCGCATGAACGCCCACGCCTACGGCCTGCTGACCCAGCCCGGCCAGGGCAAGGGCGAAGTCCTGAACACGGCGCGCGTGGCGGCAGTGCTGGCCGCCAAGCGCTGCGCCGAACTGATCCCCCTGTGCCACAGCCTGCCGCTGGCCTTCGTGGGCGTCGAATTCTCACTGGACGACGCCGCCCGCACCGTCGAAGTGCGCGCTACCTGCCGCACCCACTACAAGACCGGCGTCGAAATGGAAGCCATGACCGCGGCCAGCGTGGCCGCGCTTACCATCTACGACATGTGCAAGGCGGCCGACAAGGGCATCGTCATCGAACAGATACGCCTTGAATACAAGGCAGGAGGCAAAAGCGGTGAGTGGCGCAACCATTAACCTGCTGTACTTCGCGCGCGTGGCCGAGCTGGTCGGCACGCGCAGCGAAGCCTGGCCGCTGGCCGAACCGGCCACCGGCGCGCAACTGCTCGAAGCGCTGCAGGCCCGCTATCCGCAGCTGGCCCCGGCGGCGCGCCTGAAGCTGGCCATCAACCAGACCCATGCCAAGCCGTCGGCGCCGATCCGGCCGGGCGACGAAGTGGCCATTTTCGAGCCGGTCACCGGAGGCTGAACGCCATGATCATCGTCCAGGAAGCCGACTTCGACAGCGCGGCCCTGCTGGCGCGCCTGCGCGAACAGGTCGGCGCCGAGGCCGGCGCCATCGTCACCTTCACCGGCTATGTCCGCGATTTCGCGCCCGGGCAGGCCACCGAAACCCTGTACCTGGAACACTATCCGGGCATGTGCGAGCGCGAACTGCACGACATCGCCGCCACGGCGCAGCAACGCTGGAACCTGGCCGGCACCGTCATCGCCCACCGGGTGGGCGCGCTGTCGCGCAGCGCGCAAATCGTATTCGTGGCGGCCGCCAGCGCGCACCGCGGCGACGCCTTCCGCGGCTGCGAATACATGATCGACGCCCTGAAAACCCGCGCGCCCTTCTGGAAGCGCGAAACCCTGTCGGGCGGCCGCAGCTTCTGGGTCGAACAGCGCGAAGCCGACCACGAACGCACCCAGTCATGGGACGCGGGCGGCCCGCCCAGGGATCCGGCATGAAAACGCCGGGCGCCCCCGGTCGCGCCGGCCTGCGCGAACAGCTCGACAGCACGCACCAACCCTGCAATTTCGCCACCTTGTTCCGCAAGGCATCCACCGAATGAAAGACGAACTGCTCGATTTCGACCGCGCCCAGGCGCTGCTGGCGCAGGCCGCCAAACCCCTCGACCGGCTGCAGCTGGTGACCCTGGCCGACGCGGTCGGGCGCGTGCTGGCCGTCGACATGTCCGCCACGCTCGACCTGCCGCCCGCCGACAACAGCGCCATGGACGGCTACGCGATCCGCCACGCCGACTACCGGCCCGACGTGGCGCTGCCCATCCAGCAGCGCTGCTATGCCGGCGACATGCCGCAGCCGCAGCTGCCAGGCCAGGCCACGCGCCTGTTCACGGGCAGCCTGATCCCCGCAGGGGCCGACACTGTCGTCATCCAGGAAAACACCCGCGAGGCCGACGGCCAGGTGCAGATCCTGCAGGCGCCGGCGGCCGGGCAGTTCGTGCGCAAGCGCGGCATGGACACCACCGCCGGGCAGCCGCTGCTGGCCGCCGGCACGCTGCTCGAAGCGGCGCACATCGCGCTGCTGGCCTCGCAGGGCCTGACGCACGTGCAGGTAGTCGACCGGCTGCGCATCGGCATTCTCAGCACCGGCGACGAGCTCGTGCCGCCGGGCGCCGAACGCGCGGCGCAGCAAATCTACAACTGCAACGGCCCCATGCTGGCGGCCCTGGTGCAGAAAACCGGCGCGCACGCCGTGCACGTGCTGCACGCGCGCGACAACGAACCCGACCTGCGCGCGGCGGTGCGCACCATTCTGGCCGACTGCGACCTGCTGCTGAGCATCGGCGGCGTATCGGTGGGCGAAAAAGACCTGGTCAAGCCGGTGCTGGAATCGCTGGGCGGCAAACTGGCGCTGTGGAAGGTGCGCATGAAGCCGGGCAAGCCGGTGGCGCTGGCGCACATCGACGGCAAGCCGGTGGTGTGCCTGCCGGGCAATCCGGTGTCGGTGTATGCGGTGTACGCCATGCTGGTGTCGCCGCTGGTGCGGCGCATGCAGGGGCGGACCACGCTGTTTCCGCCGGTGGGCGCGGCGCCGCTGCGTACCGATCGTCCGCGCCAGGACAGCCGCGAGGAATTCGTGCGGGTGCAATGGCGCCAGCCGCCCGGCCAGGCGCCGGAACTGGTGCCCTACCCCAACCAGGATTCATCGGTGATCAGTTCCATGCCCTGGGCCACCGGCCTGGCCCGGCTGCCCGCCGGCGTGCCCGTGCAAGACGGCGACACCGTGCCGTACTACGACATGGCGCACTGGCTGGCTTGATCTCTTTTGCACCTCTGCCAGGTGTCTGGCTCCGCAGGTGCCAGACACCTGACACATGGAGATCGGGCCGCATCTGTCCGCAGCGGTATCACAAATCTGCGAATCAGGCCTGTACGGCGGCGGGTTTCGAGTTGTAGCCCAGCTGGCGCGAAATCGCCGCGGCGGCATCCAGGATCAGCGGCACGTACTGGGTCATTTTTTCCGTGGTCAGGCGGTCCAGCGGGCCGGAAATGCCCAGCGCCGCCACCGGCCGGTCCAGCCCGCTGAATATCGGGCTGGCGACGCCGCCGATGCCGTCGCGCCATTCGCCGCGGTTGATGGCATAGCCCAGCCGCACCACTTCGGCCAGTTCTTGCCGCAGCGCGGCCTCGGTGGTGCGCGTCATGCGGGTATGCGACTGCAGCAGGCTTTTGTAATGCGCCAGGTAATCGGCCTGCTGGAAGGCCAGCAGCGCCTTGCCGGTGGCTACGGCGTAGGCCGGCGCGCGCCCGCCGATGACCGAATAGGCCTGAATGGGCTGGACGCTGTCGATCTTGTCGATATAGACCACGTCCAGCCCGTCGAGCACCGACAGGTGCACGGTTTCGCCGGTCTGCAGCGCCAGCGCGCGCATCAGCGGCACCGCCAGCGGGCGCACGTCCATGTTTGACAGCTGCCGGGCGCCCAGTTCGAACATCTTCAGGGTGCTGCGGTAGCCGCCCGTGTCCTGGTCGCGCGCGATGTAGCCGGCGTGGGCCAGGGTCTGCAGGGTGCGGTGCGCGTTGCTGCGCGACAGCCCGCACATGGCCGCCACCTCGTCGAGGCCGGGCGCGCGGCCGCCGAGCTTGCTGACGGTTTCCAGCACCATCAGTCCCTTGAGTAAAGTTTTATCCATGAAGAAGCGCCGCCCGGTTTCACCATCCGCGCCATTGTATGCGGGGGACCGGCGGGCGCCGCGTCACTTCAAGTTGGCGTTCTTGACCACATCGGCCCAGATCGCGATCTCGTCGGCCAGCGCCTTGTCGGTCTGCTGCGGCGTGGTGGGCGTGGCGGTGGCGCCCTGCCCGGCCATGGCCTTCTGCAGCGACGGCACCGCGGCGGCCTGCTTCATGGCCGCCGACAGGCGCTGCACGATGTCGTCGGGCGTGCCCTTGGGCACCAGCATGGCATAGCGCGTGCTGACGTCATAGCCGCCGATGCCCTGTTCCTGCAGCGTCGGCACATCGGGCAGCGAAGGCGTGCGCGCCTGGGTCGTAACGCCGATGAAGCGCAGCTTCTTGCTGCCTACCTGGGCCATCAGCGTGGGCATGGTGTCGAACACCATGTCCACCTGCCCGCCCATCAGGTCGGCCAGCGCCGGGCCGCTGCCCTTATACGGCACATGCAGCAGGCGCGTGCCGGTGGCGATCTGGAATTTCTCGCCCGTCATGTGCTGCGACGACCCGTAGCCGGCCGAACCGTACGACAGCTTGCCCGGCTTGCTCTTGGCCAGCGCGATGAGTTCCTGGATGTTGTGCACGGGCAGGTCGGCGCGCACCACTACCGCCAGCGGCGTGGCAGTGGCCATCGACACGCCGCGGAACGACTGCGGAAACTCGTATTGCTGCTTTTTCGAGGGCAGCAGCGAATTGATGGCCAGGCTGCCCACGGCACCCAGCAGCACCGTGTAGCCGTCGGGCTTGGCATTGACGACGAACTGCGCGCCGATCTCGCCGGCGGCGCCGGCCTTGTTTTCCACCACCACCGGCTGCCCCAGGATTTTGGACAACTGCTCGGCATACACGCGCGCTGAAAAATCGGTAGCGCCGCCGGGCGGGTACGGAACGATCATGTTGATGGGCGCGGCGGGCCAGGTAGCCGCCGATGCCGTCGCGCAACCCACGACCAGCAGGGCGCCCAGGATACGGGAAAAGAGTGATGCCATGGCTTGTCTCCGGTAAGTTATCCCAAATAATGGGATTAAAATTCTATTATTTGATTTTTTATAGCCTCCCATATAACATTCCAGGCGTCAATCAAAATCAGGCATCGGGCCGCTCGCCGGCTCCACAGGAGCACCACTGAATGAAGCAGCAATCCACCCTAGAGGGCGTGCGGGTCATCGAAATTTGCAACGTCGCGGCCGGCCCGTTCTGCGGCATGCTGCTGGCGGACATGGGCGCCGACGTGGTCAAGATCGAACCCCCGGGCACCGGCGACACCTTGCGCAGCTGGGCCCCCATTACCGACGGCTACAGCGAGAACTTCGCCTCGCTGAACCGCAACAAGCGTTCGGTGGCGCTGAACCTGAAAGACCCGGCCGACCAGCGCCTGGCCGCGCGGCTGATCGCCCAGGCCGACGTGCTGATCGAAAACAACCGCCCCGGCGTCATGGACCGCCTGGGCCTGGGCTACGCGGCCATGTCCCAGGCCAACCCGAAGCTGGTGTATTGCTCGATCTCGGCCTACGGCCAAAGCGGGCCGCGCAGCCAGGAAGGCGGCTTCGACCTCACCTTGCAGGCCATGAGCGGCCTGATGAGCGTCACGGGCGAAGCCGGCGGCGCGCCAGTCAAGTGCGGCGTGCCGGTGTGCGATTTCGCGGCCGGGCTGTACGGCGCCTTTTCGGTGGTTGCCGCGCTGCGCACCGCGCAGGCCGCGCAGCAGGGCACCCATGTCGACATCTCGATGCTGGGCGCCACGCTGGGCATCGCCGCGCTGCAGACCTCGCAGTTCTTCGGCACCGGCGCCGATCCCGTCAAGCTGGGCTCGGCCCATCCGCGCAACGCGCCTTACCAGGTGTTCCGCTGCCAGGGCGGCTATTTCGGCATGGCCGCCGGCAACGACGCGCTGTGGAAATCCGTGTGCGACGTGGTCGGCCGCCCCGACCTGCACGCCGACGCGCGCTTTGCCGACACCGGCCTGCGCGCCGCCAACCAGGAAGCCCTGCGCGACCTGCTGGAAGACATCTTCGCCGGCGCCGACGCCGCCACCTGGCTGCACAAGTTCAGGCAGGCCGGCGTGCCCTGCGCGCCGATCAACAACTATTCCGACGTGCTGGCCGACCCGCAGGTCGAGCACATGCAATGGGTGCAGGGCCTGACGCTGCCCAACGGCGCGCAGACCCGCACGTTTGCCTCGCCCATCCGCTTCGACGGGCACACGGCCCAGGTGGGGCGCCGCCCGCCTGCGCTGGGCGAGCACAACGCCGAAGTCCTGGCCGAACTCGCCGCCTGCGCGCCGGAGTAAACGCCATGTCCGACAACGTGCTGGCCATCGACAAGCAGGCGCAGGCCTGGACCTTCACCCTGAACCGGCCCGACAAGCGCAACGCGCTGTCCGCCGGCCTGGTCGAAGCGCTGATCGAGGCGGTCGACGAAGCCCATGCCCGGCAGATTCCCCTGCTGGTGTTCCAGGGTGCAGGCAAGAACTTCAGCGCCGGCTTCGATTTCACCGGCTATGAAGACCAGAGCGACGGCGACCTGCTGCTGCGCATGGTGCGCATCGAGACCCTGCTGCAGCAGGTAGCGGGCTCGCCCAGCCTGACCGTGGCGCTGGCGCAGGGCCGCAATTTCGGCGCGGGGGTCGACCTGTTCGCGGCCTGCAAGCTGCGCTATTGCAGCCCGGCCGCCAGTTTCCGCATGCCGGGCCTGAAGTTCGGCCTGGTGCTGGGCACCCGCCGCTTCCGCAACATCGTGGGCGCGGCACATGCGCTGTCGGTGCTGGGCAGTGCGCGCGCGTTCGACGCCGCCGAAGCCGTACGCATGGGCTTCGTGGCGCAGGCCGCCGAAGAAACCGAATGGCCGGGCCTGCTCCGGCAGGCGGCCGATGCCGCCGCGACGCTGGACGCGGCCACGCGCGCCGCCCTGTATGGCGCGCTGGACACCCATGCGGCCGATGCCGACATGGCCGCGCTGGCCCGCTCGGCATCGCGGCCGGGCCTGAAGGCGCGCATCCGGCAATACCTGCAAGACTAGGGCCCGCCACACTGAACGGCGCCACGCCCGACCAAGGAGGAACACATGACATCCGGATTCAACCAACAGGACAAGCAACTGTCCGTGCAGGAACTGGCCGCGCTGATTCCCGACGGCGCCTCGGTGGCGCTGGGCGGCAGCTTCTTGCACCGGGGCCCGTTCGCCTTCGTGCGCGAACTGGTGCGGCAGAAGAAAACCGGGCTGGAAATCGTCAAGCAGTCGCCCGGCTACGATATCGACCTGCTGTGCCGCGCGGGCGTGGCCACGCGCGCGCGCACCGGTATCGTGGCCATGGAGGGCAATTTCGGGCTGGCGCCCCACTACCGCAAGGCCATCGAATCGGGCAAGCTGCAGCTCGAAGAACACGCGTGCGCCACCCTGACGGCCGGCCTGCGGGCGGCGGCCTTCGGCGTGCCGTTCCAGCCCTGCGCGGGCATCGAGGGCAGCCACCTCATCGACATCAACGGCTGGCGGCGCCTGGACGACCCCTACGGCTCGGGCAAGCCGGTGTGGGTGATCCCGGCCGTGCAGCCCGACTTCGCGGTCATCCACGCCAACGAGATCGACAGCCGCGGCAATGTGCGCGTGCTGGGCACCTCGCACTGGGACCGCATCATGAGCCGCGCGGCGCGCAGCGTGCTGGTGGTGGCCGAACGCCAGGTGCCCGCTGAAGTCTTCGAAAAGCAGCCCGAGGTCACGCTGATCCCGTATTTCATGGTGCAGGCCTACGCCATCGCACCCCACGGCGCCTGGCCCGGGTCGTGCTGGCCCCACTACGAGATCGACTACCCCGCCGTCGAAGCGTATCTCGAACCCGGCGCCGACGCCTTGCAGGCGCACCTGGACGCCGCCCCCGAAGTCTCGCAGGAGCACGCCGCATGAGCACGAGCTGGTCGCCCTTTTCGTACATCGTCACCAACCTGGCCCGTTTCATCCGCCCGAACGAGATCACTTTCAGCGGCGTGAATTCGACCCTGCCCATGCTGGCCTGCCTGATGGCCAAGCAGGCCTACGATTGGGACTACATCTACATCAACGTGGCCGGCGGGGTAGACCCGCGCCCGTCCAAGGTCCCCCTGTCCAGCTCGGACCCGGTACTGGCCGAACACACGGCCTCGATTTTCGACAACGAGGATTTCTACGACCTGTGCTGCCGCGGCCGCATGGACCTGACCTTTCTGGGTGCTGCCCAGATCGACGGCGAGGGCAACGCCAACAACTCGTGCATCGGCGACTGGCACCAGCCCAAGGTGCGCCTGCCCGGCGGCGGCGGCGGCGCGGTGATGCTGCCCACCGCGCGGCGCGCCTGCACGTGGCGCACCGAGCATTCCACGCGCACCTTCGTCGACAAGCTGCATTTCCGCACCTCGTGGGGCGGCTTTCACGGCGTAGTGACACCCATCGCGGTGTTCGTCAAGCAGCGCGACCGGCTGGCCCTGCAGTCGTGGCACCCCGACGCCAGCCTGCAAGAAGTGCAGGAACGCACCGGCTTCGCCTTCGAGCACGACGGCGCGGCGCCCACCGCCCTGCCCACCGAGCGCGAACAGCGGGCGCTGGCCGCGCTGGATCCGCAAGGCGAATTCGAGCGCGATGCCGCCGTCGCCCTGCGCTAGCATCCGGAAGACTGCCTTGGCCCCCACCCTGTTCGCCGCCTACGAACCCCTGTGGCGCTCGCCCGAATGGGCCGGGCGCTGCGCACTGATCGACGCGCAGGGCGCTACGCGCATGCTTTATCCGCAGCTGTACGAAGCCGTGGCGGCCATGGCCGGCCGGCTGCGCGCGGCCGGCATCGCGCCGCGCGAACGCGTCGCCATCGCGATGGAACGCAGCCTGTCCAGCGTGGTGGCCATACTGGGCGCCATGGCGGCTGGCGCCTGCCCCTGCCCGCTCGAAGCGCGGCTGACCCGGCCGGAAGTCGTGGCCCGGCTTGAAACGGCCGGTATCGGCACGGTGCTGGCCGACGGCGCCGGCCTGGACGCGCTCGCGCCCCCCGCCGGCATCCGGGTCCTGGACGCCGGCGCCCTGGCTGACGCCCCGCCTTGCTGGCATCCGCACATCGGCGCCGACGACCCCGGGCTGCTGTTGTTCACCTCGGGCAGCACCGGCCGGCCCAAGGGCGTGCTGCAAAGCCACCGAGGCCTGCTGAACAACGCCCGCGGCGTCATCGCGGCCACCGGGCTGACGGCCGACGACAAACTGCTGCACGTGATGCCGCTGTACCACACCAACGGGCTGAACAACCAGCTCTTCAGTCCGCTGCTGGCGGGCGCATCGATCGTGCTGGGCGGGCGCTTCCGCGCCCAGGACATGCCGGCCCTGATGCGCCTGCACCGCCCCAGCATCATTACCGGCGTGCCCACCATGTATTCGCGCATGCTGGACCACGCGTTGCCGCCTGACAGCCTGGCCTCGCTGCGCTTTGCACGCTGCGGCTCGGCCCCCATCACGCGGGAGCTGCACGCGAAAATCGAGGCCTTCCTGGGCCGTCCGCTGATTGTCTCGTACGGCTTATCCGAAGCCACCTGCACGTCCACGATGAATCCGCCGGCCAAGCGCAAGATCGGCTCCATCGGCCAGGCCCTGCCCGGCCAGCGCGTGTTGCTGCGCGACAGCCAGGGGCGGGAAATCACTCAGCCCGGCGTCGACGGCGAAATCTGCATCGCCGGCGACAGCCTGATGCTGGGCTACCTGGGCACCCAGGGCAACGGCATGCTGGAAGCCGCCCCCGCGGAATTGCGCACGGGCGACCTGGGACGGCGCGACGAAGAAGGCTACTTCACCATTACCGGCCGGCTAAAAGACGTGATCATCCGCGGCGGCGAGAATATTTCGCCCACGCTGATCGAACAGACGATCAGCGCCAGCCCGCTGGTGCACAGCTGCTGCGTGGTGGGCAAGCCCGATGCCGACCTGGGCGAAGTGCCCGTGGCGTTCGTCGTGGCGGCCGCCGGCGTCCGCGCCACCGATGCCGACATCAAGGCCCTGGTGGCCGGCCAGCTGTCGCGCATCCACCAGCTGGCCGCGGTGGTTTTCATGGAAGCCCTGCCCGAAAATTCCGTGGGAAAAATCGACCGCAAGGCGCTGGCGCGCTCGTTCAGCCCCTGACACCCGGGCGCCCGCTTGACTGTATTTGGCCGGGAATAGCACAGGTGTCTGGCTCCGCAGGTGCCAGACACCGAAGTGGGCACAGGCTGTCTCAATAACACGGTGTCTGGCACCCTGGCGGGAGCCAGACACCTGGCTGGCCTGGCTGCGTGTCGGCAATGACAGCGCCGCGCGGCTGTCAGCCGCCGATGTAGCTCATTTCGACCTTGCGTTCGCCCGCCGGCGGCAGGGCCGCGCCCTGGCCGCGCAATTCGGAATAGCGGTCGTCGCGCTGCGCCCAGATGCCCGCCACGGTGCGGCTGATGTGCTCGTCATCGGCCCCTCCGCGCAGCAGTTCGCGCAGGTCGTGGCCGTGCGAGGCGAACAGGCACAGGAAGATCTTGCCTTCCGGCGACAGCCGCACACGCGTACAGCCGCCGCAGAAGGCCTGGGTGACGCTGGAGATCACGCCGATTTCGCCGCCGCCGTCGGCGTAGGCCCAGCGTTCGGCCACCCGCCCCATGGTCTCGGTTTCGAGCGCGCGCAGCGGATGCGCCGCGCCGATCAGGCGCAGCACTTCGCGGCTGGGCACGACTTCCTGCAGATTCCAGCCGTTGGTGGTGCCGACGTCCATGTACTCGATGAAGCGCAGCACGTGGCCGCTGTGGCGGAAGCGTTGCGCCATGGGCAGGATCTGGCAATCGTTCAGCCCGCGGCGCACCACCATGTTGATCTTGACGGGCGCCAGTCCGGCATCGGCGGCGGCGTCGATGCCGCGCAGCACATCGGCCGGCGTGAAGGTGCTGTCGCTCAGGCGCGCGAACATGTCGGCGTCGAGCGCGTCCAGGCTGACCGTGACGCGGGTCAGGCCGGCCTGCTTCAGCGCGGCCGCCTTGCGATGCAGCAGCGTGCCGTTGGTAGTAAGCGTCAGTTCCAGCGGCTGGCCGGCCGGCGTGCGCAGCCCGGCCAGCATGGCGATCAGGTCTTCGATATTCTTGCGCAGCAGCGGCTCGCCGCCGGTGAGGCGGATTTTCTCGACGCCCAACTGCGCGCATAGGCGCACCAGGCGGGTGATTTCTTCGAACGACAGCAGCGCCGACTGCGGCATGAAGGCGTAGTTGCCGTCGAACACTTCGCGCGGCATGCAGTAAGTGCAGCGGAAGTTGCAGCGGTCGGTGACCGAAATGCGCAGGTCGCGCATCGGCCGCAGGCGCGTGTCGCGCGCGGCCTGCCCGGCGGGCGGCAAGGGCGCCTGCGGCAGCTGCCCCGCGCGCGGCGCGGAACGGTCGGCCAGGAAAATCACTTTGCTCATCGGTACATCATATCGCGCAATAACGCGGCCCGGGCGTGCTCAGCCGAAGGCTTCATGCAGCGTCTGCAGCCGGCCGGTGTCGGTGGCGTCGTAGCCCACCAGCTGGTGCACATAAGACAGGTATTCGCGCCCACGCATGATGCCCAGCAGGTCCTGCATGGCCGGCGCTTCCAGCGCAGTGCGGCGGATGGCGAAAAAATAGCGTTCGCGCACCAGCGGAATGAAGTCCAGCCCGAAGCGCCAGGCAGCCGTCTCGACCCCCACGCCCGTGTCGGCCATGCCGCTGGCAATGTGTGCGGCAATCGCCATGTGCGTGAATTCGTTGGTTTCGTAGCCCTGCACATCGCCGATCGATACGCCGGCCTGTTCCAGCATCAGGCTTACCAGGTAGCGGGTGCTGGAGCCGATCTGGCGGTTCACAAAGCGCACGTCTGGGCGCGCCAGGTCGGCCATGCCGCGGATGTGCTTGGGATTGCCCGACACCACGAACAGGCCGGTGTTGCGCACCGCCAGGTGGATGAGCAGGTAGTCGTCGGGCGCCAGCCACTGAGCGTAGCGCGCCATGATCGGCGCTTCGAAGGCGCCAGTAGGCACCTGGAAGCCGGCCAGGTCGCATTCGTGGCGCTCCAGCGAGGCCAGCGCCTCGATGGCGGTGCGGTAACGCAGTTCCAGCCCGGGCGGGTGGCCGCTCATGTGCTGCATCAGGGCCTCGACCGCGAAGCCGTGGCTGGCGTGCAGGCGCAAATGCGGGATGGTTTCGGGCAGCAGTTTTTCCAGTTCTTCCTGCAATTCGGACGCCATGCTTTCCAGCGTGGGCATCAGGCGCGCCTCGATGCGGCGGTTGGCCCACAGCAGGCGCTGCGCGAAGGGGGACAGCGTGGTGCCCTGGCGGCGGCGGGTAATCAGCAGCTGGGTGCCGAACAAGGCTTCGAAGCGCCGCAGCACCCCCCAGGCATGCCGATACGACAGGCCGCAGGCGCGGCAGGCGCCCGCGATGTTGCCGGTGGCGTCGATGGCCGACAACAGCGACAGCATGTCGTGCAGCGGCTGGCCGGGGTGCTCGGCGCTGCCTTCCAGCAGCCACTGGGGGCGCAGGCCGATGCGGAATTTATATGTCATTAATTTCTTATTGAACGGCGCAAATTTGGCGATTAGAGTACGGCCATCGAGCGAGGCTGGTCGTTTTATATGTTTTTAACAGCATATTATTGATCACGCCAGCCCGCAATAACAACAGCATGCCGGCCTCGCCACGCCCGGGGCCGCCTCCAGGAGACTGCCATGCCTAACCCCCAGGCAAAGCAAAATCCGCCCGGCAGCGCCGGCGCCCGCGGCGGCGCCCTGGCCCTGTCGGCCGCGCGCCAGTCCGACTCCGCCGCGGTGGCCGCGGCAGCCCGCGCCGCGCAGCGCCTGCAGGGCCAGCCGGGCGCCCTGATGCCGGTGCTGCACGCCGTGCAAGATGAACTGGGCTGTATTCCGGCCGACGCGGTGCCCGCCATCGCCGAGGCCCTGAACCTGTCGCGCGCCGAAGTGCATGGCGTACTGACCTTCTATCCGCATTTCCGCACCGAGCCGGCCGGCCGGCACGTGCTTGAAGTGTGCCGCGCCGAATCGTGCCAGGCCATGGGCGGCGAACGCCTGGCCGAGCATGCGCGCCAGTCGCTGGGCTGCGATTTCCATGGCACCACGGCCGACGGCGCCTTCACGCTGGAGCCGGTGTACTGCCTGGGCCTGTGCGCCCAGTCGCCCGCCGTGATGCTGGACGGCCAGCCGCACGCGCGGGTCACCCCCGACAAGCTCGGCCGCCTGCTGGCCCGCGCCGCGCAGGGCGAAGAGGTGCAGCCATGAACGCCCCCGTCACGGTCTACCTGCCGCGCGATGCCGCGGCCCTGGCCATGGACGCCGACGCCGTCGCGCGGGCCATCGAGCAGGAAGCCGGCCGCCGCGGCCTGGCGGTGCGCCTGGTGCGCAATGGCTCGCGCGGCCTGCTGTGGCTGGAGCCGCTGGCCGAAGTGGCCACGCCGGCCGGACGCATTGCCTACGGACCGGTGCAGCCCGAAGACGTGTCCGGCCTGTTCGACGCCGGCTGGCTGCAGGGCGGCCCGCACGCGCTGTGCCACGGCCCCACCGAAGACATTCCGTACCTGAAGAAGCAGCAGCGCCTGACTTTCGCGCGGGTGGGCATCACCGACCCGCTGTCCCTCGACGACTACCTGGCGCACGAGGGCCTGCAGGGCCTGCGGCGCGCGCTGGCCATGGCGCCGCAGCAGATCGTCGACGAGGTTTCCGCCTCGGGCCTGCGCGGGCGCGGCGGCGCGGCCTTTCCCACCGGCATCAAGTGGAAAACCGTGCTGACCACGCCGGCCGAGCAGAAATATATCGTCTGCAACGCCGACGAAGGCGATTCCGGCACGTATTCCGACCGCCTGCTGATGGAAGGCGACCCCTATGTGCTGATCGAGGGCATGGCCATCGCCGGCCTGGCGGTCGGCGCCACCTACGGCTACATCTATGTACGCTCGGAATACCCTCACGCCATCGCCACGCTGAACGAAGCCATCGCGCGCGCGCGCCAGGCCGGCTGGCTGGGCGACGACATCCAGGGCAGCGGCCGCCGCTTCGACCTGGAAGTGCGCAAGGGCGCCGGCGCCTACATCTGCGGCGAAGAAACCTCGCTGCTCGAAAGCCTGGAAGGCAAGCGCGGCGTGGTGCGCGCCAAGCCGCCGCTGCCGGCCATCGCCGGCCTGTTCGGCAAGCCCACGGTCATCAACAACGTCATTTCGCTGGCCTCGGTGCCCATCATTCTGGCGCGCGGCGCGGCCTATTACCGCGACTACGGCGTGGGGCGCTCGCAGGGCACGCTGCCCTTCCAGCTGGCCGGCAACCTGAAGCACGGCGGCCTGGTCGAGGCGGCCTTCGGCCTGACCCTGCGCGAACTGCTGTATGACTACGGCGGCGGCAGCGCCTCGGGGCGGCCGCTGCGCGCGGTTCAGGTGGGCGGCCCGCTGGGCGCCTACCTGCCCGAGTCGCAATGGGACGTGCCGCTGGACTACGAAGCCTACGCCGCCATCTCGGCCATGGTGGGCCACGGCGGCATCGTAGCCTTCGACGACAGCGTCGACATGGCCCGCATGGCGCGCTACGCCATGGAATTCTGCGCCGTCGAATCCTGCGGCAAGTGCACGCCCTGCCGCATCGGCGCGGTGCGCGGCGTCGAGACGCTGGACAAGATCGCCGCGCGCGGCGCGCAGCACGAGCAGCAAGTCCACTTGCTGCGCGACCTGTGCGACACCATGCTGGGCGGATCGCTATGCGCGCTGGGCGGCATGACGCCGTACCCGGTGCTGTCCGCGCTGAACCACTTCCCTGAAGACTTCGGGGTGGCCGCGAACGCGGCCGCGCACCCGGCCTGACCATAGCGAGACCCGCCATGCTCGAAACCGTCATCAAGCGCGACCGCGACCTGGGCACGCCGGCGCGCGTATCCGAAAAGCTCGTTACCCTGACCATCGACGGCCAGGAAATCTCGGTGCCCGAAGGCACATCGGTGATGCGCGCCGCGGCCGAGGCCGGCATCAACATCCCCAAGCTGTGCGCCACCGACAGCCTGGAGGCCTTCGGCTCGTGCCGGCTGTGCCTGGTACAGATCGACGGCCGGCGCGGCTATCCGGCCTCGTGCACCACTCCGGCCGAGGACGGCATGGTGGTGTACACCGAAACGCCCAAGCTGCACGAACTGCGGCGCGGCGTCATGGAGCTGTACATTTCCGACCACCCGCTCGACTGCCTGACCTGCCCGGCCAACGGCGACTGCGAACTGCAGGACATGGCCGGCGTGGTGGGGCTGCGCGCGGTGCGCTACGGCTACGAAGGCGCCAACCACCTGAACGACCAGACCGACGCGTCCAATCCGTATTTCTCGTACGACCCGTCCAAGTGCATCGTATGCAACCGCTGCGTGCGCGCCTGCGAAGAAACCCAGGGCACCTTTGCGCTGACCATCTCGGGCAAGGGCTTCGATTCGCGCGTGGCGGCCGGGCAGAGCCAGCCGTTCCTGGACAGCGAATGCGTGTCGTGCGGCGCCTGCGTGCAGGCCTGTCCGACTTCGACCCTGCAGGAAAAGACCGTCATCATGATGGGGCAGGCCGAGCACTCTGCCATTACCACCTGCGCCTATTGCGGCGTGGGCTGCGGCTTCAAGGCCGAAATGAAGGGCCAGGAAGTGGTGCGCATGACGCCCTGGAAAGACGGCCAGGCCAACCGCGGCCACGCCTGCGTGAAAGGCCGCTTCGCCTGGGGCTACGCCACGCACAAAGAGCGCGTGCTCAAGCCCATGATCCGCAAGCGCATCACCGATCCGTGGCGCGAAGTATCGTGGCAGGAAGCCATCGGCTACGCCGCGTCCGAGTTCCGCCGCATCCAGGCCGAATACGGCCGCGACGCCATCGGCGGCATCACCTCGTCGCGCTGCACCAACGAAGAAACCTGGCTGGTGCAGAAGCTAGTGCGCGCCGCGTTCGGCACCAACAACGTCGACACCTGCGCGCGGGTGTGCCATTCGCCCACCGGCTACGGCCTGAAGCAGACCCTGGGCGAATCGGCCGGCACGCAGACCTTCGATTCAGTCATGCATACCGACGTGATCATCCTGATGGGCGCCAACCCCAGCAGCGCCCACCCGGTATTCGCCTCGCGCATGAAGCGCCGGCTGCGCCAGGGCGCGCGGCTGATCGTCATCGACCCGCGCCGCATCGAACTGGTGGATTCGCCCCACATCAAGGCCGACTACCACCTGCCGGTGCGCCCCGGCACCAACGTGGCCCTGCTGACCGCGCTGGCGCACGTCATCGTCACCGAACAGCTGGTGGCCGAAGACTTCGTGGCCCAGCGCTGCGAGGCCAAGGCCTTCGGCCAGTGGCGCGATTTCGTGGCTCGCCCGGAAAACTCGCCCGAAGCCACCGCCGAAGTCACCGGCGTGCCGGCCGAGCTGGTGCGCGGCGCCGCCCGCCTGTACGCCACCGGCGGCAATGGCTCGATCTACTACGGCCTGGGCGTCACCGAGCACAGCCAGGGCTCGACCGCGGTGATGGCGATCGCCAACCTGGCCATGGCCACCGGCAACGTCGGGCGCGAAGGCGTGGGCGTGAACCCCATGCGCGGCCAGAACAACGTGCAGGGTTCGTGCGACATGGGCTCGTTCCCGCACGAGCTGCCGGGCTACCGCCATGTGTCCGACTCTACCGTGCGCGCCCAGTTCGAGGCCGACTGGGGCGTGACCCTGCAGGCCGAGCCAGGCCTGCGCATCGCCAACATGTTCGACGCGGCCATGGCCGGCAGCTTCCGCGGCCTGTACTGCCAGGGCGAGGACATTGTCCAGTCCGACCCCGACACCCAGCATGTGGCGGCCTCGCTGGCGGCCATGGAATGCATCGTGGTGCAGGACCTGTTCCTGAGCGAAACCGCCAAGTACGCGCACGTGTTCCTGCCCGGCTCGTCGTTCCTGGAAAAAGACGGCACTTTCACCAATGCCGAGCGCCGCATCTCGCGCGTGCGCAAGGTCATGGAGCCGCGCAACGGGCTGTCCGACTGGGAAGTGACCGCCGCGCTGTCGAACGCGCTGGGCTACCCCATGAACTACAGCCACCCCAGCGAGATCATGGACGAGATCGCCCGGCTGACGCCGACCTTCTCGGGCGTGTCGTACGCCAAGCTCGACCGCATGGGCAGCCTGCAATGGCCCTGCAACGATGCGGCGCCCGACGGCACGCCCATCATGCACATCGACGAATTCGTACGCGGCAAGGGGAAATTCATGATCACCAAGTACGTGCCTTCGGATGAACGCAGCACCCGCAAGTTCCCGCTCTTGCTGACCACCGGGCGGATCCTGTCGCAATACAACGTCGGCGCGCAGACCCGCCGCACCCACAACGTGGCCTGGCACAGCGAAGACGTGCTCGAGATCCACCCGCAAGACGCCGAGGACCGCGGCGTGTCGGAAGGCGACTGGGTGGGCGTGCAAAGCCGCGCCGGCGACACTGTGCTGCGCGCCACCCTGACCGACCGCGTGCAGCCGGGCGTGGTGTACACCACCTTCCACTTTCCCGAATCGGGTGCCAACGTGGTTACCACCGACAGCTCCGACTGGGCCACCAACTGCCCCGAATACAAGGTGACGGCCGTGCAGGTGATGCGCGTGTCGCAGCCTTCCGAATGGCAGCGGCAGTGGTCGCGCTTCTCAGAGGTGCAACAGAAACTGCTGCGCGAGCGCGCCCGTGAAACCGAGGCCACGCTCAGCGGTAAATAACGCCGGAACCCCCGCCATGGACCGCCTGTACCAGCCCGCGCCCAGCCGCGCCGATTGCGCCGACGCCGCGGTGCTGCGCGTGCGCGGCGGGGCCGCCGGCGCCGCCACGCAGATCGACCGGGTCGCCGAAGAAACCCCGGTGGCGCTGGAATACAACGGCATCAGCCACGCCACCATGCTGGCTTCGCCGGCCGACCTGGAAGACTACGCGCTGGGCTTTTCGCTGACCGAAGGCGTTGTCGACCGGCCCGCCGACGTGCGCGGCATCGAAGTCGTGCCGCAGTTCAACGGCATCGTGGTGCAGGTGGAAATCTCCAGCGCCTGCGCGGCGCGCCTGAAGACGCGCCGCCGCGCCATGGCCGGCCGCACCGGCTGCGGCCTGTGCGGCGTGGAAACCCTGCCCGAGGTGCTGCGCCAGGTGCCCACGGTGGCCGGCGCGCCACCGGTACCGCTGACGGCCGTGCTGCACGCCATGCGGGCCATGCGCGGCAGCCAGGCGCTGCACGACATTACCGGCGCCACGCACGCGGCGGCGTGGGCCGATGCCGACGGGCGCGTGCACCTGGTGCGCGAAGACGTCGGGCGCCACAACTCACTGGACAAGCTGGTGGGCGCGCTGGCCCGCCAGGCCATCGACCCGCACAACGGCATGGCGCTTGTATCCAGCCGCGCCAGCTTCGAAATGGTGCAGAAATGCGCCGCTGCCGGCATCGGCATCCTGGCGGCGGTCTCGGCGCCCACGGCGCTGGCCATCCGCGTGGCCCAGAACACCAACGTGGCGCTGCTGGGCTTCGTGCGCAACGCCGACGCCGCCATTTATTCCCATCCCGAACGCCTACAACCCTGACCACCATGGACATCGCCAACCTGATCCGCATGGCCAACCGCATCGGCGATTTTTTCGAGGCCCTGCCCGACCGCGAAGAAGCGCTGGAAGGCATTGCCAACCATATCCAGAAGTCCTGGGAACCCCGCATGCGCACCGCGCTGCTGGATTTCCTGGGCCGGCATGCGGATGGACAAGACGGCGACATCCGCCTGCATGACATCGTGCTGGAGGCGGTGACGCGCAACCGCGCCCGCCTCACTCCTGCCCAGCCGGCCTGAAGTTCATCACCCCACCCGATAACCATAGAGGCAGCCCGCGGACACCCGCAAGCGCCCATTCCCGGCCCCGCGCCGTTCTGAGAGGAGACACTATGAGCAACACCGCCACATTGGATTTGCCCGGCGCCAAGCCGGGATTCCTGGACAAGGAACGCACGATCGCGGGCCCGGGCTTCAGCCGCTGGCTGGTACCGCCGGCGGCGCTGGCCATCCACCTGTGCATCGGCATGGCCTACGGCTTTTCGGTTTTCTGGCTGCCCCTGTCCAAGTCGCTGGGCGCCGGCACGGCTACGTGCGCGGCCGACATGAGCCTGGTGGCGGAGCTGTTCACCACCCAGTGCAACTGGCGCATTTCGACCATGGGCTGGATGTTCACGCTGTTCTTCGTGCTGCTGGGCTGCTCGGCCGCGCTGTGGGGCGGCTGGCTGGAACGCGCCGGACCGCGCAAGGCCGGCATCGTGGCCGCGCTGTGCTGGTGCGGCGGCCTGGTGATCTCGGCGCTGGGCATCCACCTGCACCAGATGTGGATGATGTGGCTGGGTTCGGGCGTCATCGGCGGCATCGGGCTGGGGCTGGGATACATCTCGCCGGTCAGCACGCTGATCAAGTGGTTTCCCGACCGGCGCGGCATGGCCACCGGCATGGCCATCATGGGCTTCGGCGGCGGCGCCATGATCGGCGCGCCGCTGGCCGACATGCTGATGCGCCACTTCGCCACCCCCGAAGGGCTGGGCGTGTGGCAGGCCTTCGTGGCGCTGGCCATCATCTACGTGATCTTCATGGTGTCGGGCGCCCTGGGCTACCGCATCCCGCCCACCGGCTGGAAGCCCGAGGGCTGGACCGAACCGGTCAAGCACGCCAACAACGAGATGATTACCAAGGGCCACGTGCACGTGAAGCGCGTGTGGGGCATTCCGCAGTTCTGGCTGGTGTGGTGGGTGCTGTGCCTGAACGTGACCGCCGGCATCGGCATTCTGGGTATGGCGTCGCCGCTGTTGCAAGAAGTATTCGGCGGCACGCTGCTCGGCCACCCCGAACTGCTGTACGGCCAGCTCGACAAGACCCAGCTGGCCGCCATCGCCGCCACCGCGGCGGGCTTCACCGGCCTGCTCAGCCTGTTCAATATCGGCGGGCGGTTCTTCTGGGCCAGCCTGTCGGACAAGCTGGGCCGCAAGATGACGTACTTCGTCTTTCTGGTGCTGGGCTTCGTGCTGTATTCGTCGGTACCGTGGTCGGCGCACCTGGGCGCGCTGGCGCTGTTCGTGGGCGCGTTCTGCATCATCATCTCGATGTACGGCGGCGGCTTTTCCACCGTACCGGCCTACTTGGCCGACCTGTTCGGCACCCAGATGGTGGGCGCCATCCACGGCCGCATCCTGACCGCCTGGTCGGCGGCGGGCATCTTCGGGCCGGTGCTGGTGAACTACATCCGCGAATACCAGCTGTCCATCGGCGTGCCGCGCGCGCAGGTCTATGACATCACCATGTACATCCTGGCCGGGATGCTGGTGCTGGGCTTCCTGTGCAACCTGGCGATCCGCCCGGTCAACCCCAAGTACTTCATGAGCCCCGAAGAACTCGAACGCGAAAAAGCCCTGGCCCACGAACGCGCCGTGGCCGCCGAAGTGCGCGGCGAATCGACCTCCACCTTCAAGACCCCGCTGGCCCTCGTGCTCTTCGCCTGGGCATGCGTGGGGATTCCGTTGGCCTGGGGGATCTGGACTACATTGGTCAAGACGGCTGTGTTGTTCTAGGTTTTCTTGTGGCGTCGCGGCGGGGCGGCGTGGATGCCGCCCCGCCGCGACTTGCATTGAATCAATCTCGCCACACCGCTGGGGCCGATTGGGTTCTTACACGTTGGCCAACGGTGGCTGAAAAGAAGAAAAGCGTACTGACACCTGGCATGAGCCTGGCAACCCCGAATGGCTGTCCCGGCCGCGCTGGATGGCCGGGACAGCCGGCCTTGCACGTTTTTCTTCTTTTCAGATGCAGCCCCCAAGAACGCAAGAACCCAACTCTTCCCAGCGATGCGGCGAGTGCCTGTCGGCGCAAGCCGCCGTGGTGCGGCGGCGCCGCAAGAAAGCCCCTTCAGCCCCATCCCAAGGAAGCTGCTACATTGCACCCTATCCAGCGTCCCCCTTCACTGCATGACCCCGTTGCCCACTGTCCACTGGACCGAATCCGGCCAGGCTTTCAGCGCCCTGTGGCGCTCGGAATCGGCCGCGCCGCCGCCTGCCCGCATTCAGGCGGCCGACGACCGGATGCGGGCGGATGCGGCCTATCGGCTGATCTGCGAAGGCACGCACCTGCTGTGGCGCGGCGACTTCCATAATGCCCGGCAGCTGCTGCAGGCGCTGGCGCGGCGTATCGACAAAAAGCCGCGCAAGCCCGCGGCCGGCCCGCTGGACGCCTTCAACCGGCACCGGCAGGCGCAGTCGCAGCGCGCGCGCCTGCTGGGCAGCCTGCTGCTGCCCTTCGACGCCGACCACGGCATTGCCCTGCGCCGCGCTCCCGACGCCCGGCAGGCCTGCCTGGAAGCCTACGGCCCGGCCTCCGGCCCGTACCTGGCATCGCTGCGCGAACTGCAGGGCGTGATCGGCGCGCACGAATGGCGCAAGAAAGGCGTGTCCATTGCCGCCCTGGACGGCCGCATCCATCCTCACTACGGCGTGTTCTCGCCGGTGCGCGGCGAATACATCGACCTGGTGGCGCGCGCGCCGCTGCCGGGCGGCCGGCCCGCCCTGGCGTACGACATCGGCACTGGCACCGGCGTGCTGGCGGCCGTACTGGCGCGGCGCGGCGTGCGGCGGGTGATTGCCACCGACCAGGATCCGCGCGCCCTGGCCTGCGCACGCGAAAACCTGGCGCGCCTGGGCCTGCACCAGCAAGTCGAGCTGGCGCAGGCCGACCTGTTTCCCGAAGGCCGCGCCGACCTGGTCGTGTGCAACCCGCCCTGGCTGCCCGCGCGGCCCGGCGCGCCGGTCGAATACGCCATCTACGATCCCGACAGCCGCATGCTGCGCGGTTTCCTGCAAGGCCTGGCGGCGCACCTGGCGCCGCGGGGCGAAGGCTGGCTGATCATGTCCGACCTGGCCGAACACCTGGGCCTGCGCGCCCCGGACGAACTGCCGGCATGGATTGCCGATGCCGGCCTGCGCGTGGCGGGCCGCCTGGACACGCACCCCACCCACTCCCGCGCATCCGATCCCGCCGATCCACTGCACACCGCGCGCGCCGCCGAAACCACTTCGCTGTGGCGGCTGGCCGCGGCCGGCTGAGCCCCTTCGGCTGAACCGCTACACATCGCCCACCGCGCGCCACGGCGGGCGGCCCGGCCCGCGGTCGCCCCGCCCCATCCACTTCATGACACGCCCATGACGCATTCATCATGGGTTCATCGCGCGTTCATCGCGCCGTCATCTGCCTCTTCAATCATTCGGATTCCAAAACCCACAGGCACGCGGCGCCATGACAAGCTGGAAAAAACACACCTATATATTGATGATGAGCGGGCTGGCCCTGCTGGCGGGCTGCGGCAGCGGCAGCGACGACGACGATGATGCGCCGTCGCCGCCGCCGGTGGCCAGCGCGCCCATGGACCTGACCATTCTGCACGTCAACGACCACCATTCGAATCTGGACAGCAAGGCCAAGACACTGCAGCTGAAAAACGCCGCCGGCAACGTTACCGATGTCAGCGTGGACGCGGGCGGCTTTCCGCGCGTCACCGCCGCCATCAAGGAACTGGCCGGGCAGTCGGCCAACGTACTCAAGCTGCATGCCGGTGACGCCATGACCGGTACGCTATATTTCAACCGCGCCGGCGAGCCGGGCGAGGCCGACGCGGCCATGATGAACACCGTGTGCTTCGACGCCATGACGGCGGGCAATCATGAGTTCGACAAAGGCGACAGCGGCCTGCACCGCTTCATCGAATTCCTGCACGCGGGCGATTGCCAGACACCGGTGCTAAGCGCCAACGTGACGTTTGCCGACGCATCGGCGCTGAACCCCGCGCGCGCGCCGGATTGGGTGCGGCCCTCGATCGTCCTGCAGCGCGGCGGCCAGTCCATCGGCCTGGTGGGCCTGACCATTGCGGGCAAGACGCAGCAGTCGTCCAGCCCGGACCCCGGCACCGTGTTCTCGGACGAAACCGAAGCCGCGCAAAAGCAGATCGATGCGCTGCGCGCCCAGGGCGTGAACAAGATCATCGTGCTCAGCCATATCGGCTACGGCTACGACCAGCAGGTCATTGCCGGGCTCAGCGGTGTAGACGTGGTAGTGGGCGGCGACTCGCACACACTACTCGGCCCCGACGCGCTGGCCACGTACGGCGTGGGCACGCCGGCCGGCGCCTACCCCACCCTGCTGACCGACAAAGACGGCAAGCAGGTGTGCCTGGTGCAGGCATGGGAATACGCGCAAGTGGTGGGCGAACTGAAAGTCAGCTTCGACGCCAACGGCGATGTCACCCAATGTTCGGGCACGCCGCACGTGCTGATCGGCACCGCGCTGACCCAGGGCGGCACCGCGCCCAATGCGGCGGATCAGGCGGCCATGGACGCCGAGATCGCGGCCACCGGCTTCCTGTTCGTGCAGGAACCCGACGCCGGCGCCGCCGCAGTGCTGCAGCCCTATAAAGACCAGGTCGATACCTACAGCCGCAGCGTGGTGGCTTCCGTGCCGCAGGAGCTGTGCTCGCGCCGCGTGCCGGGCGGACCCGGCTCGGTCGACTACGGCCGGTCCAGCGCGGCGTGCAACGCCGAAGGCAGTGTCAATGTGCGCGGCGGCGATATCCAGCAGCTGGTGGCGCAGGCCTACCTGGAAGTGGCCAACGCGCAGTACGGCGGCGCCGACATCACGCTGCAGAGCGGCGGCGGCGTGCGCATTCCGCTGCAGGGCAACGTGACCGCCGCCAATGTGATCGAGGTGCTGCCGTTCGGCAATATGCTGTGGCGCCTGGACGTGACCGGCGCGGAAGTGCACAGCATGCTGGAAGACGGCCTGCAGGCCGTGTACGGCCCGGGCGGCACCACCGGCCCGTACCCGTACACCGGCGGCCTGCGCTTCGATGTGGACAGCCTGCAGCCGCAAGGCAGCCGCGTGTCCAACGCCGAAGTATGGGATGCCGCCGCCGCCCAATGGCTGCCGCTCGATCCGGCCCGTACCTACAGACTGTTCGTATTGAGCTTCAATGCCACGGGCGGCGACGGCTACGCCACGCTGGCTGGCGTGCCCGCCGAGCGCCGGCAAGACATCGGCGTGCTGGATGCCGACGTGCTGCAAACCTACATCGACATGCAAGCCACGAACGCTGCCGGCCTGCCGGAGCTGCACCGCCTGCCGGTGGACCTGTACAGCACCAAGTCGTATATCGAGTAGCGGCGCGGCGCCCGCCGCCAGCCGCCCGCGCCGGGCAGCCTCAGGGCTGCCCGATGCCGGTCAGGCCCAGCAGCGCGCCGGCCGCCAGCATCCACAGCGGATGCACGCGGGTAAAGATGGTAACTGCGGCTACCAGCGCGGTAATGACCCCCAGCATCCAGGTATGCACGGATGCTTCGGTGATCAGCGACGCGCTGGCCGCCATCAGGCCGACCGTCATGGGGAAGATGCCGGCCTGCACCACGCGGCGCCAGGGTTTGTCTTTGAAGCGTTCCCACAGCCCCAGGGCCACGGCGGTCAAAAGCGACGACGGGCCGAACTTGGCGATCGAGGTGATCAGTGCGCCCTGCCAGCCGGCCACGTGCCAGCCTACCAGGGTCACTACCATCAGGTTGGGGCCGGGCGCGGCCTGGCTCAGCGCGAACAGCGCGCTGAAATCCGCATCGGACATCCATTGGTGCACTTCGACCACCTGCCGCTGCATTTCGGGCAGGATGGTGTTGCCGCCGCCGAAAGCCAGCAGCGACAGTTGCGCGAAGATCACGAACAGCGAGACCAGCACCGGACTCATCGCGCCAGTCTCCAGGTAACGAAAATGCTGATGGGCGTCAGCACCAGCATGGTGGGCAGCAGGGGCAGGCGCAGCAGCGCGATGCACACGAAGCAGGCCAGCGCCACGGCAATGGCGGCCCACTTGCCGCGCAGCGGCCGCGCGATCTTCACGGCCATCGAGATCAGCAGCCCGGCGGCGGCGGCCGCCAGGCCGGCGAACAGGTGCTGGATGCGCGGGTCGTCGGCATAGCGCTGGTACACCACGCCCAGCGAGATCACGATCAGCGAAGGCGCGGCGATCAGCCCCATGATGGCCGCGAAGGCTCCCCGGGGGCCGCGGAACTTCATGCCCAGCGCCACCGACATGTTGATGATGTTGCCGCCGGGCAGGAACTGGCACAGCCCCAGCAGCTCGGTGAAATCTTCGGACGACAGCCAGCGGTTTTTTTCGACCACCATGTGGCGGGCCAGCGGCAGCGCACCGCCGAAGGCGCTGAGCCCCAGCCAGAAAAAACCGGTGAACAAGGCCCACGAAGTGGGCGGGACGGAATCGGGCGCGGCGTCGGAATCAGTGGGAAGCGAGGCATTCATGGCGGGCTACCGGTAACAGGGTCGAAAGCCTACTCCTGCCCGCGCCGGACCGCAATTGGCCGCGCGGCCGGCCGGCGGGCGCGCGGCCGTGCCGTAGAATGGCGGGGCTGCCGGCCATCCGCGGCCGGCCCCCGCGCAGTATGTCCACGCCCGCCCCCCAACCGCCCTCATCTTCCCTGTATCCCATCCTGCTGCTGATGGTTGCCATGGTGTCCATGCAGGGCGGCGCCTCGCTGGCCAAGAGCCTGTTCCCGGCGGTGGGCGCGCAAGGCACGGCGGCGCTGCGCCTGCTGTTTTCGGCGCTGATGCTGCTGGCCTATTTCCGGCCGTGGCGCATCCGCCTGCCGGCCTCGGGCTGGCGCGTGGTGCTGGCCTACGGGCTGTCGCTGGGCGCCATGAACCTGCTGTTCTACATGTCGCTGCGCACCATCCCGCTGGGCATCGCCGTGGCGCTGGAGTTCACCGGGCCGCTGGCGGTGGCGCTGCTGTCGTCGCGCCGGCCGGCCGATTTCGCCTGGATCGCGCTGGCCGCCGGCGGCCTGCTGCTGCTGGTGCCGCACGGCGCCGACGTGCACACGCTGGACCCCGCCGGCATGGCGTATGCCCTGGCCGCCGGCCTGTGCTGGGCGCTGTATATCGTGTTCGGCCGCCGCGCCGGCATGCGGCACGGCACGCAAACCGTCGCCCTGGCCGCATCGGTGGCGGCGCTGGCCGTGCTGCCGTTCGGCCTGGCGCAGGCCGGGCCGGCCCTGTTCTCGCCCGGCCTGCTGCCGCTGGCCATCGGCGTGGCGGTCCTGTCCAGCTCGCTGCCCTACGCCCTGGAAATCACCGTGCTGGCGCGCATGCCGGTGCGCGTGTTCGGCACCCTGCTCAGCCTGGAGCCGGTGTTCGCGGCCGTATCCGGCCTGCTGTTCCTGGGCGAGACCCTGACCCTGATGCAATGGGCCGCGGTGGCCGCCATCGTGGCCGCCTCGGCCGGCATCACCGCGGGCAGCGGCAGGCCCGCCCGGCTCCGCGAGCGCCGCGCCGCGGCGCGCAAGGCCTCGTGACGGCGGGTTTATGATGATGCGGCGGGCGCCCCTCGGGCCGCCCCCGTTCTACTGCAAAGGAAATCCCGCATGAGCACTGAAAAAGTCGCACTGATCACCGCCGGCGGCAGCGGCATGGGCGCCGCCGCGGCGCGCAAACTGGCCGCCGACGGCTTCCGGGTCGCCATCCTGTCGTCTTCCGGCAAGGGCGAGGCGCTGGCCGGCGAACTGCAGGGCCTGGGTGTGACGGGCTCGAACCTGGTGCCCGGCGACATCGCCCGCCTGGTCGACAGCGCCATGCAGCGCTGGGGCCGCGTCGACGCGGTGGTCAACAGCGCCGGCCACGGCCCCAAGGGCAAGCTGCTCGACATTCCCGACGCCGACTGGCAATTGGGCATGGAATACTACTTGCTGAACGTCGTGCGCATCACGCGGCTGGTGGCGCCCATCATGCGCCAGCAGCGCGGCGGCTCGATCGTCAATATTTCCACCTACGCCACCTTCGAACCCGAAGCGCTGTTTCCCACGTCGGGCGTGTTCCGCGCCGGCCTGGCCGCCTTCACCAAGGTGTTTTCCGACGAATACGCGGCCGACAACGTCCGCATGAACAACGTGCTGCCCGGCTTCATCGACAGCCTGCCCGAGAAAGACAACCGCCGCCAGCGCATTCCCATGGGCCGCTATGGCCGCTCCGACGAAGTGGCCGAGCTGATCGCCTTCCTGGCCTCGGACAAGTCCAGCTATATCACCGGGCAGAACATCCGCATCGACGGCGGCATCACCCGCTCGGTTTAACCTTCCTCAGCCATATCCCTGCCGCATGACCACGCTCTATACCCTTACCCGCGGCGATGCGCCGCTGGTCATCAACATCCCGCACGTGGGCACCTGGGTGCCCACCGAACTGCGCCCCCTCATGACGGCCCCGGCGCTGGGCGTGCCCGATACCGACTGGCACGTCGACCGCCTGTACGACTTCGCGCGCGAGCGCGGCGCCACCCTGATGGCGGCCACCCATTCGCGCTATGTCATCGACCTGAACCGCGACCCCGAAGGCGCCGACCTGTACCCCGGCGCGTCGAACACCGAACTGTGCCCCACCGGGCGCTTCGATGGCGGCCCGATCTGGAACGACGGCACGGCCGGCCACCCGCTGCTCGACGTGGCGGCGCGGCGCCGCCAGTATTTCGACCCCTACCATGCGCAGCTGGCGGCCGAGCTGCAGCGCGTGCATGCCAGGCACGGCTATGTGGTGCTGCTGGACGGCCATTCGATCATCTCGCGCTGTGCGCGCTTCTTCGAGGGCCGGCTGCCCGACCTGAACCTGGGCACGGCTGACGGCGCCAGCTGCGCGCCGGCCCTGCAACAGGCCGCCGCCGCCGCGCTGGCCACGGCGCCCGAGTTCAGCCACGTGGTAAACGGCCGCTTCAAGGGCGGCTGGATCACCCGCCACTACGGCCAGCCGCAGCGCGGCTACCATGCGGTGCAGCTGGAAATGGCGCTCGAGGCCTATATGACCGAAGACGAGCCCTTCAACTGGGACCCGCAGCACGCCGAGCCCCTGGGCCGTGTGCTGCGCATTCTGGTGGACGCCCTGCTGGCCTGGAAACCCTGAATTCCGTCAGGCATCAGGTGGCGTCAGGTGTCTGGCTCCGCAGGTGCCAGACACCGAAGTGTGCAGAGGCTGTCTCAATAGCGCGGTGTCAGTGCTTCACCGCGCGCTGCGCGACCCGCCCGAGATGAAAGCAGGTGCAGCCCGAGCGGGGACGCCGCGGATCCGGCTTTGCCGGTCCGCCAGCGTCGCCCCCTTGAGGGGGATGAGCCCGGACAGGGAACAGTCCTTGAGGACTGTTCCCTGCCTGGCGAATCCGAGCGGCCTGCCAGCCGCGAGGTCGAACGCGCGCAGCGCTTCGGGGGTGGGACTTTCACTTCAGACACCCGGGCGAGCCGCGCCGGCTTCAGCCGGCGGGCGCGGCGTCGAGCTGGCGGTAGACTTCGGTCGAGATCCGCATCAGTTCGCCGCGGTCCACTTCGCCCGACAGGGCGTAGCCGAAGCGGCCGTCTACCCAGTAAAACACCCGGACCGGGCCTTCCTGGGCGAACTGGAACGCCGTCTTGCCGCCGGCCGCCTCGCGCGTCACATACAGCGTCAGGCGGCGGCCTTCGGCCGAGGCATACATGAACTGGGCCACCGGCCCCTGCCCGCCGGGCAGCAGGCGTCCGCCCACCAGCGCGTAGCCGGCCTGCGCCAGCGCGGGGGCCCGCACCGGCGCGCCCAGGCGCTTGGTCAGCCAGGTAACCAGGGCCTGTTCTTGGTCGGCGCCGATCTCGACCGGGCGCCTTGCGTCGGCGGCATACACGGCATGGGCAATGGCGGCGCGGTGCGCGAACGCGGCCTCGCCCGCGGCGGCGGTCCGGGCTTGCAAAGCGGTGCCCATCTGCCGGCTGTCGAACTCGCCGCGCACAAACCAGGCCGCCACGGCGCTGCACACCGCCAGGGCCAGCGCCGCGGCCAGCGCGGCCCAGCGGCGCGGCGCGGCCGGCGGCGCCAGCGGCAGGCGCAATGGCAGCGGCTCATCGGCCACCGGCGCCAGCCACTCGCGCAGCATCCGGTTCTGTGCGCGCCAGGCCTGCACCTGCTCGCGCGCCTCGGGGTGCTGTCGCAGGAAAGCGGCAATTTCAGCGGCCCGTTCGTCGGGCAACTGGCGGTCGACATAGGCATGCAGGTCGGCCTCGGTCACCGGGGCGCCGGGGCCGGGCATGGGGTGCAGGGTCTGGTCGTTCATATTATTTGACCCGGTGCAGGGCGGGCGCGGCGGCCGGGCGCGCCCGCAGCAGCGCGCCCAGGCGGCCGCGGGCGCGCGACAGGCGCGACATCACCGTGCCCACCGGCACGCCCAGGGCCAGCGCCGCCTCGCGGTAGCTGAATTCCTCGACGCCCACCAGCAGGATCACCGCGCGCAGCTCGGGCGGCAATTGCAGCAGGCAGCGGTCCAGGTCGCGCACTTCCAGCGCGTCGGCCTGGGTGGGCCGCACGGCGACCTCGGGCAGCTCGCCCTCGGCCAGAGTGTCGGCCTGGCGGCGCTGCGCGCGCACGCTGTCGATGAACTGGTTGTGCATGATGCCGAACATCCAGGCCCGCAGCTCGCCGCGCCGCTGCCAGCGCGAGTAGCGGCTCCAGGCCCGTTCCAGGGTATCTTGCACCAGGTCGTCGGCGCGCTCGCGCTCGCCCGTCAGCCCGCGGGCATAGCGCCGCAGGCTGGGGATGCAGGCGACGATCAGCGCCTCGTCTTCGGCGCGCATGCGGCCGCCGGGCGGCGTCAGGGCTTGATCACGTGCCAGACGTTCTTGACGTTGTCGCCATGCTTGTCGCCGGGCTTGGTGTCTTTCACGAACAGGTACAGCGGCTTGCCCTTGTAGGCCCACTGCTTGGCGCCGTCATCGCGGGTAACGATGCTGTAGTCGCCCTGCGGCTTGGCGTCGGCGGCGGCGGCCAGGGGCGGCCAGGCCTTGGCGCATTTGTCGTTGCAGACGCTCTTGCCGGCGCTGTCGTTGTCAAAGGTGTACAGGGTCATGCCGGCCTGGTCGGCCAGCACGCCGTCTTGCGTCTTGACGGGGGCCTGGGCGTGGGCGGCGGCGGCGAACAGGGCGCAGGCGGCCAGAATGGCGGCGCGGCGGACGGTGGCAATGCGGACAGTCATGGTGGGCTCCTGAAAAGGGATACTGCACTGCTACAGACGTCCGCGCCCGCCGGTTTATTCCATGGCCAGGGGAAAAGCCTCCGAAAGTCAGTCGCGGAAGTTCTGGTACTGCAGCGGCAGGTCGACGTCGGTCTTGCGCAACAGGGCGATGGCTTCCTGCAGGTCGTCGCGCTTCTTGCCGCTGACGCGCAGTTTGTCGCCGTTGATCTGGCTTTCGACCTTGAGCTTGGCGGCCTTGATGGCGGCGATCAGCTTCTTGGCCACGGGCTGCTCGATGCCCTGCCGCACGGTGATTTTCTGGCGCGCGCCGCCCAGGTTTTCGAGCGGATCGGCCACATCCAGGCAGCGCACGTCAATGCCGCGCACCGACAGCCGGCCGCGCAGAATGTCCAGCATCTGTTTCAGCTGGAAGGCGCTGGGCGCGACCTGGGTCACCACGAACCCTTCGAGCTCGAACTTGGCGTCGGTACCCTTGAAGTCGAAACGGGTGGCCAGCTCGCGGTTGGCCTGGTCGACCGCGTTACTGAGTTCGTGCTTGTCCACTTCGGACACCACGTCGAAACTGGGCATGGCTGCAGCCTATGAAAAATGGTGGATCAACAGCGGCCTCCCGCCGCCGGCATACCCCGGCAGTTTATGTCGATTTGCGGCCGCCGGGCCAGGCGGCGATATGATGCGGGCAAGGCGGCCCCTTCGGCGCCGCGTTCACCGGGAAGGCCCATGTTCTACAGCATATTGAAGTTTGCGCACATCCTGGCCGCCATCTTGTGGGTGGGCGGGATGATTTTCGCGTACTGTTTCCTGCGGCCGGCCGCCGCCGCGCTGGAACCGCCCCAGCGGCTGCAGCTGATGCACGACGTGCTGGGCCGCTTCCTGAACGCCGTGCTGTGGTCGGTGGCGGTGGTGCTGGCCAGCGGGGCCTGGATGATCGGCCGTTCGGCCCGCCAGGCGGCCGAATCGGGCGGCAGCTTCCACATGCCGCTGGCCTGGACGGCCATGGCCGCCCTGGGGCTGGTCATGGCCGTCGTTTTCGGGCATATCCGCTACGCGCTGTACCCGCGCCTGGCGCGCGCCGCGCAGGCCGGCCAGTGGCCGGCCGCGGGCGCCGCCATGGGGTCGATCAAGACCTGGGTGGCCGTCAACCTGGCCCTGGGCCTGCTGGCGGTAGCCGCGGTAGTGCTGGGCTGAAGCCCGCGCGTCAGTCGATCGCCGCGCCGGCGGTGCGCACCACCTTGCCCAGGCGCTCGTATTCTTCCGCGCCGAAGTCGGCCAGTTCCTGGCGCGACGTGGGGGCCGGGACGGCGCCGCGCGATTCCAGCGCCTGGCGCACTTCCGGGCGCTGCAGCGTGCGCCGCACGGCGGCGTTCAGGGCGTCCAGCATCTGCGGCGGCGTGCCCTTCGGGGCATACAGGCCGTCCCAGGCAAAAAACTCGTAGCCCTTGACGCCGCTTTCGTCGATGGTGGGAATATCCGGGTGCGACGCCTCGCGCTGCGACGTGGTCACAGCCAGCGCGCGCAGCTTGCCGGCGTCGATCTGGCCGGCTACGTTCGGCATCACGTCGATCAGCAGCGAAATGCGGCCGCCCAGCAGGTCGGTCATGGCGGCGGCGCCGCCCTTGTACGGGATGTGCATCAGGTCGACGCCGGCCATCTGCTTGAGCAGTTCACAGGCCAGGTGCGACGACGTGCCATTGCCGGCCGAGCCGCAAGTCAGTTCGCCGGGATGCTGCTTGGCATAGGCCAGCAACTGCGGCAGCGACTTGAAGCGCTGGTCTTCGGCATTGACCACCAGCACGGCGGCAATGGTGGTGAAACGGGAAATCGGTTCGAAGCTCTTGGGCGTATAGCCGGGCGATTTGTACAGCCAGTGGTTGGTGGCCTGCGTGCCGTTGGTGCCGTACACCAGCGTATAGCCATCGGGGGTGGCGCGGGCGCCGATGGCGCTGCCGATGTTGCCGCCCGCTCCCGGGCGGTTCTCGACCACGATGGGCTGGCCCACTTCGCGGCTGAGCGGATCGGCGACCAGGCGCGCCAGGGTGTCGCCGCCGCCGCCGGCGAGGAAGGGCACGATCAGGGTCAGCGGATGGGTGAAGGGGCTGTCCGCCTGCGCCGGACTGGCGACCGCGGCGGTGGCGGCCAGCAGGCCGGCCAGGAAATGCGTCAGGGCGCGTGGGGCTTTCATGGGTTGTCTCCTGTTCATAAGATTGACATCGAGGTTTTGCTTGCTGCCGGCGCCGGGCGCCGGGCGGCGTTCGTTATGAGTTGTGCTGCGGCGACTGCGATACTGCCGGGTACTGCCGGGATACTGCGGGGTCATTCGGGCGGCAAGTGGCGGCGGCTTTGCTTGTCGGCCAGCCGCCAGCCATCGGCGGTGCGCACCAGCACATCGCGGCAATCGCGAATGGCCACCAGGCGCGGCGCGCCGGGCGCGCCATCCTGCGCCACGCTTTCGTAGGCGGTCAGAAAATAGCCCACGCTGGCGCGATCGGCGGCGGCTTCCAGCAGCCGCATATTGGTGATGACGTGGCAGGTGGCGCGGCCGGCGGGGCGCGCTTCCAGGGCCTGCAGCACGGCCTGCGGGCCCCGCAGCGCCTTGCCCTGGCGCTGCCAGACACCGTCCGCAGCCATCAGGGCGGCCGCCGCCTCGTGACGGCGCGTGTCCAGGGCATGGAAAAACGCCAGCACCACCGCTTCACAGGCAGCCTTGATCGCCGCGCTATCGTTGTCTTGCTCCATGATGCTTTCCTTATCCTGGTTCAGGCCGCCGCCGTGGCGGGGCGGCACAATGCGGTGGCCAGCGGGGCGTCCGGCCGCGCCAGCACGGCGGGGTCCGGCCGGGCGCCCTCGGCCAGCCACTTGCGCAACTGGCGGAAATCGCGGCCGGCATTCACGGCCACCGCCGCCACCGCGCGGCCCTCGGCATCCAGGGCCACCGACAGCAGCCCGCGCTGCGCCGGCAGCGGCCGCAGCGCTTCGCCGGCCGCGCGCGGCAAAAATCCCGCGATCTGGATCATCGCGTCGTATTGCTCGGACCACACGGCGCCGGTCGGCGCGTACGGAGCCCCCAGGCCCAGCGCCGAGCGCGCCGCGGCCACGGCCTGGTCCTGGGCGTTCTGCCACGACTCCAGCCGCAGCCGCCGGCCGGCGGCCGCCACCGGCATCACCGCCACGTCGCCCGCCGCGTACACATCGGGCGCCGAGGCGCGGCAGTATTCGTCGACCACCACCCCGCCCTCGCAAGCCAGGCCGGCGGCGCGGGCCAGTTCGTCGTTGGGCTGCAGGCCCACCCCCAGCACCACAGCGTCGCCCGCGATGGCCGGCCCGCTCGACAGGGCCAGCGCCAGCGCCGCGCCGTCGGCCGCGATGCCCCGCAGTCCGGCGCCCAGCCGCAGCGCCACGCCCTGCGCACGATGCAGGTCCGCCAGGTAATCGGACACGCCGGGCATCACACTGCGCTCGCACAGCCGCCCGGCCTGCTCGATCACCGTAACCTGACAGCCCATCTGCCGCGCGGTGGCCGCCACTTCCAGGCCGATCCAGCCGCCGCCCACCACTGCCAGGCGCCTGCCCTGCCCCAGCGCCTGGCGCAGGCGCAGCGCGTCGTCGCGCGTACGCAGCACATGCACGCCGGGCAGGTCGACGCCGGGCAGGCGCGGCACCAGCGCGCGTCCGCCGCAGCACAGCAGCAGCTTGTCGTAGGCCAGGTCCTGGCCGTCGGCGGTGCGCACCACGCGCTCGTCCAGGCGCAATGCGCGCGCCGCCACGCCCGGCCGGAAGTCGATGTCCAGCTCGCGCAGCTGGTCCGCCGAAAACAGCCCGGTGGTCTCGGGCGCCGCCTCGCCGGCCAGCACGGCCTTGCTGAGCGGCGGCCGCTCGTACGGGGCATGGGGCTCGGCGCCCAGCAGCACCACACGGCCGCCGTAGCCGGCCTCGCGCAGCGTGCGGGCGGCCCAGCCGCCCGCCTGGCCGGCGCCCACGATCACGATGGCGCCGCGGCTCATGCCGGCTCGGCCCGCAGCAGAATCGTGTCGCCCTCGACCTTCACGCCGTAGCGCTTCAGGTCGGTGGTCACGGGCGGACACTGCGGCTTGCCGCTGCGGATATCGAACACGCCCTGGTGCAGCGGGCATTCGATCGTGCCGTCTTCCAAGTAGCCTTCGGCCAGGCTGGCGTTGCCATGCGGGCAGCGGTCCTGCGTGGCGCAGATCTCGCCTTCCAGGTCGTACAGGCACACGGCCTCGCCGTCGAGCATGACGCGCAGCGTATGCGTGCCGGGCGAAATATCCTTGACCACCGCCACGGGTTTCCAGGTATCCATGCCTACAGCCCCATCGCTTCGCGGTAATACTGGTAAAAGGCCCGGATCAGCACTTCGGTCACCATGTAGTCGGCCGGCTGCGTGTCGCGCCCGCCCATCTCGACCACGCCCTGCCCGTTCGGATAGCCCCTCACGCCGATCTGCACCTGGTTCAGCATTTCGCTGTCGTCCATCGACACGAAGCCGGCCGGGCCCAGCAGGTTGGCGTGCTTCAGGCGCAGCCGCGTCATTTCCTCGTCGTCGTCTTCGTAGCCGTAGTAGGTGAACACCAGCTCGTGCTCGGTGGGGCTGCGGGGAATGACGTGGCGCGTTTTCAGCGAATTGGCCTGGATGCCGAACTGCGCCGCCGGAAATACCCAGGCGCCGCCGACGCGGCCGCGGTTGAATTCGGCGCGCGGCGTCACGGTTTCCAGGTCCAGCAATTCCAGGTCGTCGCGGAAGCGGCTCATCTCGGAGGTGGCTTCGGTCTTCTTCTTGCCTTCGTTGTGCGAAACCATCACGCTGTGCGCGCCGCCCCCGGTGGGAATGCATTCCGACTTCGAATCGGCGCGCCACAGGCCGAAGGTAATGTAGAAGGTGTGCAGCAGCGTGGCGTGGTACGGGTCCTTCAGGTTTTCCAGGTACATCTTCCAGTTGCTGGGAATCAGCTGGCGCGTGTAGCCCAGCAGCTTCAGCTTCTTGCCCGGCAGCATGTGGTCGATTTCGGCCAGCACTTCGGCGCCGCAATAGTCTTCGAAACTGGGCGCGTCGTCGGCGAAAGTAGCCCACACCGAGCCGCCGCGGTTCACGCTGCGCAGCTTGCGGATGCCATTCTGTTTGGGATCGAAATCTTTGGGCATGCCACCCTTGCCCATGGCGCCGCGGCGAAACGGCACGCCCTGCAGGTTGCCGTTCAGGTCGTAGTTCCACTGGTGGTACGGGCAGGTAAAGTCCTTGACCTTACCGGTGTTCTGCCAGCAGATCTGCGCGCCGCGGTGGGCGCAGCGGTTTTCCAGCACCGTGATCTCGCCGCTGTCGGTGCGCACCATGATGACCGGACGGTCGCCGATCCAGTTGCGCTTGTAGCAGCCGGGCTCGGGCACTTCGCAGTCCAGGCCGACGTAGTTCCAGGTTTTGCCGCCGAAGAACACATCCATTTCTTTGCGGAACACGTCGGGGTCGGTATAGACCCAGTTCGGGATGCGCGTATGGCCTTCCTTGGGCCAGCGGCGTTCGATGCGGATGGGCGCCGGCGCGGCGGCCTCGGGCATGGGGGTATCGGGACAGGTCATGGCTGTTCCTTCAAAGCAGATTCAGACGGGAATGATCAGGGACGTGCGCACGCGGTAGTTGTCGTGCACGCAATCGCGGCGCCGCAGCAGGAAGCTGTCGCCGCTGCGCACCAGCACGTCCATATAGCAGCCCACCATGTTCAGCACGGGCTCGCGGTCGGACAGGGCTTCGGTGATGGCGAAATTGGCCTGCGCCACGATCTCGCCCTCGTCTGCCCGGGTAACTCGCACGCCGCTGATGAAATGGCGCAGCGAGCGCGGCTCGTACACGGTGGTTTCGCGCAGCGCCGTGACGCGGTCTTTCACCATGTTCTTGTTCATGCAGTAGATCAGCCCGATGGGCAGCCCGGCGTCGTAGTTCTCGCGCGACAGCACCCGGTAGTGGCAGTCTTCAGTAAAGAAGGCGGGCCAGTCTTCCAGACGGCCGTCGTCCAGGCAGGCGGCGTAGTCTTCGTAGAAATCGCGCAGCTGCGCCCGCAGGGCGGGCACATCGGTAGCAGAAGTAGCGGTCATCAAATCAGTCCAACGAAAATTCGGGGAAGCCGCCAGTTGGCGGTTAGCGGCGCCGGGCGTTCGGTGTCAGGCACCTGCGGAGCCTGACACCTGGCGCTGCCATCACGACGCGGCGGCCAGTTGGGCGCGGTTGCTCTCGAAACCGCCCTGGCTGCCCAGCGCCAGAATGGGTTCCTGCAGGCGTTCTTGCCAGATCAGCGATTCCATCGCGATCTGCAGGGGGTGGTCCTGCACCGTCAGGGCCGAGGTGGTCTCGGTGCCGGAATGGTGCGAATGCATCGCCCAGCCGGGAGCCGAAAGAATCAGGTCGCCCGCTTTCCAGTCCAGGCGCCGGCTGCCCACCTTGCTGTAGCCGTTGCCGCGCAGGTAGTAGTTGATGGCGGCCGAACTGTGGCGGTGCGGCACGTGGTGGTTGTCCGGCGGCGACGACGAAATGGTCGCGAAATAGCTGTGCGTGGTGCCGATGCGGCGCTCGGTGGCCGGGTTGTACAGCACGAACAGGCGGCGGCCGTTGTAGCCCTTGGCAATGTCTTCGACGCTGGGCAGGTGGCGCGCCACTTTTTCCCAGGGCCAGTGCAGCGCTTTCGATTCCAGCACATCAATGTCGATCAGCCATTCATAACCCAGCAAGGTGGCGCCATCGGGGCTGATCTGTTCGCGCAGCGCCAGGTCGCGCGCGCGCGCCGCGCCGGCCGCGCGAGGCTCGGGACGGCGCGTATTCGCGTCGGCGGGCGGCACATCGCCCTCGAACTCCTCAACGTAGTGGACTTCCAGTTTTTCCAGCAGCGGCGCGTTGGAATACGACAGCCGCACCCAGGGCTCCTGGCCGTCGTTGCGATACGCATGCACCTGCATCGACGGCGTGTTCCAGACATCCCACTTGTTGATGCGCAGCTCGCGCCCGCCTACCACCGCCACGCCCGAACCGCGGATACAGATCTCGAGCATGTTGGAATTCTTGCGCAGGTTCAGGGTGGTTTCGCCGGGGTTGACCACATTGATCGTCACATCGGTGCCGGGCGTCAGGCCCAGGCCCGGCGCCGTCGCGGCCGGATGCACGATGAGCGAAGCGCGCCGGCCGTTGGCCGGGCGCGGCGCAGCGATCAGCCGCTCGATCTCGCGATCGATTTCTTCCTTGGGAATCAACACCGGGTCCCATTGGTGCTGTGGCCGGGCCGAAGCCCCGCTGACGTCGACGAACATGGATGTCTCCTGGCTGTTTGGTGCCATGCCGGCTGGCGCCGGCACAATGGATAAGAAAAATCGCGGCGCGGTCAGGGCTGCGCCAGCAACAGGTTCTCGCGCGTCTGCCGCGGCAGGGCATGGCCCAGGCCGCGCGCGCAGGCGGTTTCATAGACCACGCGGGCCATGGCCAGGTCCGACAGGCCCATGCCCATGCCCTTGAAAAGGGTCAGGCGCGCATCGGCCGGGCGCGCGGCGCCGGCGGCCAGCAGCTCGCTCAGCACCGTCACGCCCTGCCACGGCGCGCCGTCGGCGCCATAGCGCTCGCGCAGTTCGCGCGAGCCGCGGCGGGCGTTTTCCAGGTCGTCTACCACCACGGCATCAGCGCGCTCGAACACGTCCTGGGCGAATTCCGCCTTGGCCGGCAAGATGGCGCCCACCGCATTCAGGTGGCGGCAGGCGGCCAGGTCGGCGGCCGCCACAAAAGGCTCGGCCGCGCGGGTGATCAGGGTGACGATCTCGGCGCCCTCGAGCGCTTGCGGCAGGCTGTCGGCCGCCACGATCTCGAATGCGTACTTCGGCGCCACGCGCTCGACGAAGGCGCGGCGCTTTTCCGGCGTGGGGCTGTACACCCGCACCGACTGCAGTTCGCGCACGGCGGCCAGGGCGGCCAGCTGGGTCAGCGCCTGCGGCCCGGTTCCCACCAGCGCCGCGGTGCGCGCCGCCGGCGGCGCCAGCGTGCGCGTCGCCACCCCGCTGATGGCGGCGGTGCGCAGCATGCCCAGTGCGCGCGCCTCGATGATGGCCAATAGCGTGCCGGCATTGGCGTCGAACAGGCTGAACACCGATCCGCCGCCCGCCTTGGTGTGCACCCAGGTTTTGAAGCCGGCATAGCCGCTGGCGGTCATAACCGAACCCAGCGCGTGCATCGAACTGCCGTCGCCCCAGGTGGCCAGGCTCTTGGGCAGATTGCGCGCTTCGTTGCGCCCCTGCGCCGCCAGGGTGTCCTGCAGGGCGTCGATGGCGCGCGGCATGTCCAGCACCGACACCACGTCCTGCTCGCTCAGGTATCGCATTGCTTCAGCCATGAGGGTTCTCTTCAGTACAGGCGGCCGGCTCGTCGGCCACCGGGTTGACCAGCCGGCCCACGCCGGGAATATCCACTTCCAGCACGTCGCCGGCCGCCATAAACAGCGGCGGCGTGCGGCGCGCGCCCACACCTTCCGGGGTGCCGGTGGCGATGACGTCGCCGGGCGCCAGCGGCGTGAATGTGCTGATGTAGGCGATCAGTTCGGGAATCGGGAAGATCAGGTCGTCGACCTGGCCGTCCTGCATCACTTCGCCGTTGAGGCGGGTGACCACCCGCAGGACCGTGGGGTCGGGGATCTCGTCGGCGGTGGCCAGCCAGGGCCCCAGCGCGCCGCTGCGCGCGAAGTTCTTGCCCGGCGTGACCTGGGCGCTGTGCTTCTGGAAATCGCGCACCGAGTTCTCGGCCATACAGGTATAGCCGGCCACGTGCTCCAGCGCCCGCGCGGCGGGAATGCGGCGTCCCGCCTTGCCGATCACCACCGCCAGCTCGCCTTCGAAATCGAACTTGCCGGAAGCCATGGGCCGCCATACGTCGGCCTGGTGGCCGACCAGCGAGTCGGGAAAACGCACGAACAGCGACGGATGCGCGGGCAGCTCGCGGCCGGTTTCGGCTACATGGCGGCCGTAGTTCAGGCCCACGCACAGAATCTTGCCCGGCGCCACGATGGGCGGCAGGTACTGCAGGTCCGCCAGCGGCAGGCGGGGCGCATCGCCGCGCAATGCCTGCGCGATGTCTTGGGGGCCGGCCTGCAGGGCGGCGGCCAGATCGGGCCAGTGCTGCGTCAGCACGGCCACTTCATCACCCTGCTGCGCGCCCCATCCTGGCTGGCCGTTGTACAGGAAGCTGAGCAGCTTCATCTTGTCTCCTGGTGAAAGACAAGCCGGCCGCGGAAAAACAATAATTGCATGCATTGCATGGAATATTTGCCGTGACAAGCCTGTTTTTTATTATTATTGCATGCAATTTTGATCTTTCGCAAGCAAACTGCCTGGCCGGAATGGCAAATTGCATGCAATTTTTGTTTAAACTGGAGCGCCGCTCAGGAACCCCGCCCCATGGCCGCACAAATCGACAAAGTCATTTCCGAACTCAGAGACCTGGTGCTGTCGGGCGAACTACAGCCCGGCGAACGCGTCATCGAACTGCAATTCGCCGAACGCCTGGGCGTGTCGCGCACGCCGCTGCGAATTGCCATGGCCGAGCTGGAAAAAGAAGGCCTGCTTGAACGCCTGCCCTCGCGAGGCTTCCGCGTACGGGCGTTTTCAGTGGACGAAATCGCCGATGCCGTGGATGTGCGCGGCGTGCTGGAAGGCATGGCGGTGCGGCTACTGGCCGAGCGGGGCGCGTCGCAGGACACGCTGGACCAGCTGCGCGAGGCCGTCGAAGAAGGCAAGAGGCTGCTGGCCCCGGCCGAGCACGACCCGAACATCACCGTGGATGCGCGCTCGTGGGGCCGCATCAACCGGCGCTTTCATGAAATTCTGTATGCCGCGGCGGGCAACCGCGCGCTGATCGCCGCGCTGGAACACAACAACAAGACGCCGCTGGCCGGGCCGGCAGCGTTGACACTGCCGTCCACCCCTTCCGAGCTGGAAACCCCGTTCGTGCTGCGCGCGCAGGCCGACCATGAAGACCTGCTGCGCGCCATCGAGCGGCGCGAGGCGGTGCGCGCCGAGAGCCTGATGCGCGAACATGCCTACCGCAGCCGCGAAAACAAGCGCATCCTGCTGGCCACCCTGCGCATGAACCGGAGCGTCCTGGCGCAAACGCCATCCGAGTAGGCGGTGTGTTGCCCAGGTGTCTGACTCCCGCAGGGAGTCAGACACCGTGCTATTGAGACAGTCTATGCACACTTCGGTGTCTGGCACCTGCGGAGCCAGACACCTGGCGATCTGGCGGGATTGCTCTCTCAGTCGACCTTCGCGCCCGACAGTTTCACCACCTCGGCCCAGCGCTTGATGTCGGCCTTGTGCACGCGCTCGAAGGCGGCGGGGCTGGGGTCGGCCGGGGGCGTGATGCCCTGCACGTCGATCAGCCAGCGCTGGAATTCGGGCTTGGACATCTCCTGGATGACCGCATCGCTGAAGCGCTTCTGGATGTCGGCCGGCAGCTTGGCGGGCCCGAACAGACCGTACCAGGTGCTGCTTTCATAGCCCGGCAGTCCGCAGCCCTCGGCCACCGTGGGCACGCCGGGCAGGGCTTCCAGCGGCTTGGACGTGGTCACGCCCAGCGCGCGCACCTGGCCGGCCTTGACGGCCGCGATGCTGGGCGCGCTCTGGTTGAAGAAGAAGTCCACCTCGCCCGACAGCAGCGCGGTCATGGCCGGCCCCTGGCCGCGGTACGGCACGTGCACGATGTCGACCTTGGCCTGGTGGGTGAACTGCGCGCCGGCCAGGTGGCCCGAGGTGCCGTTGCCGGTGGACGAGTAATTCATCTTGCCGGGATTCTTGCGCGCCAGCGCCAGCAGGTCTTTGCAGGTCTTGACGTCGGGATGCTTCTGCGGATTGACCAGCAGCACGTTGGGCACATCGCCCAGCAGGGCAATGTGGCTGAAATCGTTCCACACGTCGAAACTCAGGCTCTTGTACAGCGCGGCATTGATGGCGTGCGTGCCGGCCGTGCCGAACAGGAAGGTATAGCCGTCGGGCTCGGCGCGCGACACCACATCGGACGCCACGTTGCCGCCGGCCCCGGTGCGGGCTTCGACCACGATGGGCACGCCCAGGGTCTCGGTCATGCCCTGGCCCAGCTTGCGCGCGTACAGGTCCACGCCCGAACCGTTCGGGAAGCCGCCCACAATCACAATGGGCCGCGACGGCCATTTATCCTGGGCAGCTGCCGGCAAAGCGGCCGCCAGGCTGGAGGCGGCCAGGGTGGCAATGCTTAAGATGCGCAACATGGTTGTTCCCCTTTTGAAGTTGTGCTGCGATGAGCTGCCTGCCCCCACGGGCAGGCAGTGGTTTCTGTTGCCAACGGCCCGGCGCGCCGCATGGCCCGCAAGGGCTGTCTTCAAGACAGCTGCGCCACTGCCCGCGCAATGCGGTCCAGCGCCGTTTGCAGCTGCGCCTGCGACGTGGCATAGCTGATGCGGAAGTACGGCGCCAGCCCGAACACCGTGCCCGGCACCACGGCCACATCATGGTCTTGCAGCAGATACTGGCAAAAATCGGCGTCGGTGGCCAGGCGCTGGCCGCCCGGCGTGCGGCGGCCCAGCACGCCCGCGCAGCTGGCGTAGGTATAGAAAGCGCCCTCGGGCCGGCGGCAGGCCAGGCCGGCGATGGCGTTCAGGCCGTCAACCACCAGGTCGCGGCGCGCCTGGAACGACGCCCGCCGCTCGGCCAGTACGTCTTGCGGGCCGTCCAGCGCCTCAATGGCGGCGGCTTGGCTGATCGAGCACGGATTCGACGTGCTCTGGCTTTGCACCACCGCAATGGCGCCGATCAGTTCCTTGGGGCCGCCGCCGTAGCCGACGCGCCAGCCGGTCATGGCGTAGGCCTTCGACAGGCCATTGACCGTCAGCGTGCGCGCCTTCAGGCGCGGCTCGACCTGCGCCATGGTGCGGAAAGCGAAATCGCCGTAGATCAGGTGCTCGTAGATGTCGTCGCAGATCAGCCACACGTGCGGATGGCGCAGCAGCACGTCGGCCAGCGCGCGCAGGTCGGCCTCGGCATAGGCCGCGCCGGTGGGGTTGGACGGCGAATTCAGCATCACCCAGCGCGTGCGCGGCGTGATGGCCCGTTCCAGGTCGGCCGCGGCCATGCGGAAGCCGTTGTCTTCGCGGCAGGCCACTTCGACCGTTTTGCCGCCGGCGATGGCGATCATGTCGGCATACGAGGTCCAGTAAGGCACGCCGACCACGACTTCGTCGCCGTCATCCAGCGTGGCCATCAGCGCATTGTGGATCACCTGCTTGGCGCCGGCCCCCACCGTGATTTCGTCCAGGCCGTACGACAGGCCGTTGTCGCGTTCGAACTTGCGCGCGATGGCGGCCTTCAGCGCCAGGGTGCCGTCCAGCAGTGTGTACTTGGTGTCGCCGGCGCGCACCGCGCGGATGGCGGCTTCCTTGACGTTGTCGGGCGTGTCGAAGTCGGGCTCGCCGGCGCCCAGCACGATGACATCGCGCCCTTCGCGCTTAAGCTGCGCGGCGCGCGCGCCGATGCGCAGAATCTCGGATACCGCGATACTGGCGATGCGGCCGGCCCGCCGGAAAGCGGGCGCCTGTGAAAGATCGTTAGACATGCTTTGCTTGATCCGTGTGAAAAACCGCCGCGCCTACAGCGCGGCCGTGACCATGATCTCGACCAGGATATCGGGCGCCGCCAGCTCGATGGCGCCGCAGCAGCGCGCCGGCGCCTGGCCCGGCGCGATCCAGGTATCGTAAACCTCGTTCATGGCCTGGAAGTCGGCCATGCGCTGCAGCCAGATGGTGACGTTCAGCGCCTTGGACTTGTCGGTACCGGCGGCGGCCAGCATCTCGTCGATCTTGGCCAGCACCTGGCGCGTCTGGCCGGCCGCGTCGGCGCTGCGGTCGTCGGCCGTGTGGCCGGCCAGATACACAGTGCCGTTGTGGATCACTGCGCGCGAACGGCGGTCGTTCTGGTCCAGCCGGGTAATGGCGGTCATTGTTGTTCTCCCTGGCCCGAGATGCGGCGGCAGTGGTTCAGCGCCGCCTGGATCAGGTTATCGCTGGCCTCGGGCGTGCGGAAGGCCGAATGCGCCGACAGCGTGACGCTGTCCAGCCGGGTCAGGGGATGGCCCGCGGGCATGGGCTCGGTGGTGTACACATCCAGGCCGGCATGTCCCAGCTTGCCCGATTCCAGCGCCTGGATCATGGCGTCTTCGTCGACCAGCGCACCGCGCGCGGTGTTGACCAGGATGGCGCCGTCGCGCATGCGCGCGATGCGCTCGCGCGAAATGATGCCGCGCGTTTCGTCGGTAAGCAGCAGGTGCATCGACACCACGTGGCTGGCCGCCAGCAGTTCATCGAGTTCAACGAAGCGCACGCTCGGATGCGTCTTGGGGCTGCGGTTCCAGGCGATGACCTCCATGCCGGCGCCGCCCGCCAGCCGCGCCACTTCGGCCGCGATCCCGCCGAAGCCCACCAGCCCCAGCGTCTTGCCGGTAAGCTGCACCGCATCGGAACGCAGCCAGTTGCCGGCGCGCATGCCGCGGTCCATGCGGCCGAAGCCGCGGGCCGCCGCCCACATCAGGGCGTAGGCGCATTCGGCCACCGCCGTATCGCCATATCCCTTGATGATGTGTACCTGGATGCCGGCTTCCGCCAGTTCTTCCGGGTTCATGTAAGAGCGCGGGCCGGTGCCCAGAAACACCACGTGCTTCAGGCCGGCACACTGGCGCGCGATGTCAGTGGGCAGGTGGGTATGGTCGATGATGGCGATCTCGGCATCGCCCAGCACCCCCGGCAGCTGGTCGGACGTGATGTCGGGCTGGCGGTTGATGGCCAGCGGCAGGTCGCCGGCGCGGTGCAGCCGCTCGGCCACGGCCGACAGGGTGGGATTGGCATCAACAAAAATAGCTTTCATGGCGGGGAATCCTGGGTAAGGGTTCGACGGAAAAGGATCAGGGCGCGGCAGCGGCCGATTCGTTGCTGGCCTGGATGAAGCGCGATTCGGCATAGTCGGCCAGCGCATTGCCCATGTAGATTTCGGCAAAGCCGGCGCGCGCCAGCTCGACGACGTGGTCCAGGTGCTTGTCGATGTGCTGGCTCATCAGCGCCTGCACCGCGGCCTCGTCGCGCGCCTGCAGGGCGCGCACGATGTCGGGGTGGTCGTTGCGCGTCTGGCTGCGGCGGGCTTTCAGGTCGATCCAGCGCGGAAAGCGGATGCGCTCGTTCAGCGAACGCACCGAGCGCAGGAATTCGGGGTTGCCCGCCAGGCTGGCCAGATGTTCGTGGAATGCCTCGTCGCGCGACAACAGGCGCAGCGCCTGGGCGTCGGTCTCGACTTCATCTCGGCTGCCCTCGACGTAGCGGGCCAGCTCGGCCAGCGCCTGGTCGGACGCGCGCGCACACACCAGCCGCACCACCCCCAGTTCGACCGTGGCCCGGTATTCGTACAGGGCCATCAGCTGCTGAGCATCCAGCGCCCGCACCGTATAGCCGCGCTGGTGGGTGGCCACCAGGAAGCCTTCGGCGGCGATGCGGTTCAGCGCCTCTCGCACCGGCGTGCGGCTGACGCCCAGTTGGCGCGCCAGTTCCAGTTCGTTGACCCGTTCGCCCGGCCGCAGGCGAAAGGTGGTGGCCATGGCCTTGATGCGATCGTAGACATGGCTGGGCGCGGCGGCGGGTGTATCGGATAACACGGAACTCATTGCAGTGGCGGGTGGCGCGGAAACGGTGTGGTGATCGGGTTTACTTGCACACCAAATTGTCCACATATGATGAATATTGTTTTGTATACAGTCAAGTGTTATGCTGCCGACACATTGCCTACCCCCTGCCGGAAAGCCCGGCCGGCGCCGATTTCCGAACGTACTCCTGAAAGCGAGACCTAGCACATGACCAATGGCCTCCCCGTCCGTACCGGCGGGAAAATCCTGATCGATCAATTGCGGCGCCAGGGCGTCGAACGGGTAACCTGCGTGCCCGGCGAAAGCTACCTGGCGGCTCTGGATGCGCTATATGACAGCGGCGTCGATGTGGTCATCTGCCGCAACGAAGGCGGCGCGGCCATGATGGCCGAGGCCTATGGCAAGCTGACCGGCCGGCCCGGCGTGTGCTTTGTCACGCGCGGCCCCGGCGCCACCAACGCCAGCCACGGCGTGCACATCGCCATGCAGGATTCCACGCCCATGCTGCTGTTCATCGGCCAGGTAGACCGGTCGATGCGCGAGCGCGAGGCCTTCCAGGAAATCGATTACCGCGCCATGTTCGGCTCGATGGCCAAGTGGGTGGTCGAGATCGACCGCGCCGAGCGCATTCCCGAACTGGTGGCCCGCGCCTACCGCGTGGCCATGCAGGGCCGCCCCGGCCCGGTAGTCATCGCCCTGCCCGAAGACATGTTGGTCGACACCTGCGCGGTGGCCGACGCGCCGCGCGTCGAGCCGGTCCAGGCCTGGCCCGCCCCGGCCGACCTGCAGGCGCTCGAAGGCCTGCTGGCGCAGGCCCGCAATCCCGTCGCCGTGCTGGGCGGCTCGGGCTGGGACGCCGCCGCCTGCGAGCAGTTTGCCGATTTCGCGCAGCGCGCCGGCCTGCCGGTGGCGACCTCGTTCCGGCGCGCCTCGCTGTTCCCGGCCGACCATTCCTGCTATGCGGGCGACCTGGGCATCGGCCCGGATGCCCGCCTGAAAGCCCGCGTGGCCCAGGCCGACCTGGTGCTGCTGGTGGGCGGCCGGCTGTCGGAAATGCCGTCCTCGTCGTACACCCTGCTCGACATCCCCGTACCGCGCCAGCAGCTCGTGCACGTGCACCCGGGCGCCGAAGAACTGGGCCGCGTGTACCAGCCGGCGCTGGCCATTCAGGCCGGGCCGCGCGCCTTCTGCGCGGCGCTGGCGCAGCTGGCCGTGCCGCCGCAGCCGGCCTGGCAGGGCAGCGCCGGCCAGGCGCACGCCGAATACCTGGACTGGACCGAAGCGCCGCGCGCCCTGCCGGGCGACTTCCAGTACGGCCAGGTGCTGGCCTGGCTGCGCGAGCGCCTGCCGCGCGACGCCATGGTGTGCAACGGCGCGGGCAACTACGCCGGCTGGCTGCACCGCCACCACCGCTTCCATACGTTCGGCACCCAGCTGGCGCCCACTAGCGGCTCCATGGGCTACGGCGTGCCGGCCGCGGTACTGGCCAAGCTGCAATTCCCGCAGCGCCCGGTGCTGGCCTTCGCCGGCGACGGCTGCTTCCTGATGAACGGGCAGGAATTCGCCACGGCGGTCCAGTACCAGGCCGCCATCATCGTCATTGTGCTCGACAACAGCCAGTACGGCACCATCCGCATGCACCAGGAACGCGACTACCCCGGCCGCGTAGTGGGCACCCAACTGCGCAACCCGGACTTCGCCGCCATGGCGGAGGCCTTCGGCGGGCATGGCGAACGGGTCGAGCGCACAGAAGACTTCGCGCCCGCCTTCGAGCGCGCGCTGGCGTCGGGCAAGCCGGCCATCCTGCACTGCCGGCTCGACCCGCGCGCCCAGTCGCACGCGCGCGACTTCACGCCGCCGGCGGCAGGCTGATGAACGCGCCCCGGCACGTCGTCATCATCGGCGCCGGCGCGGTCGGCACGGCCACGGCCGTGCCGGCCCTGAACGCCGGCTGGCGCGTCACGCTGGTCGAACCGGGCGATCCGGGCGGCCCGCAGGCGGCCAGCTACGGCAATGCCGGCTGGCTGTCGTCGCACTCCATCCTGCCGCCTGCCGCGCCGGGGGCCTGGAAACAAGTGCCTCGCTGGTTGCAAGACCCGCTGGGCCCGCTGGCGATCCGCTGGGGCCACCTGCCGCACGCCCTGCCCTGGCTGGCGCGTTACCTGGCCGCGGCGCGCACCTGGCCGCGCGTGGAACGCACCGCGCAAGCCCTGCGCACGCTGCTGGCCGACGCCCCCGCTCTGCACCAGGCGCTGGCCCGCCAGGCAGGCGTGGCGCAGTTGATCGAACAGCGCGGCCTGCTGCATGCCTACGTTTCGGAACAGCAGTTCCGCGCCGACCACCGCGCCTGGAACATCCGCCGCCAGGAAGGCATCCATTGGCAGGAACTCGACGTGCAGGCGCTGCGCGCGCTCGAACCCGACCTGCACCCGCGCTACACCTTCGGCGTGCTGGTGCCCGAAACCGGCCACTGCCGCGATCCCGGCGCGTATGTGGCGGCGCTGGCGCGGCTGGCGCAATCGCTGGGCGCTGACCTGCGCCGCACCCGTGCCACCGGTTTCGACATCCGCGGCGGGCGCCTGCGCGCCGTGCGCACCGCCGACGGCGACATCGCCTGCGACAAGGCGGTCATCGCCGCCGGCGTGCATTCGCGCGCGCTGGCCCGCCAGGCCGGCGACGCGGTGCCGCTGGCCGCCGAGCGCGGCTACCACGCCGTCATCAGCCAGCCCGAAGCGGGCCCGCGCACGCCCACCATGTTCGCCGACTGCAAAGTGGTGGCCAGCGCCATGGAAGACGGCCTGCGCGTGGCCGGCCAGGTCGAGATCGCCGCCGTCGATGCGGCGCCCGACTGGCGGCGCGCCCATATCCTGCGCGACCTGCTGGTGTCGATCTACCCGGCGCTGCCGGCCGCGCTGCCCGAGGCGCGCGTCGCTTACTGGCAGGGCGCGCGGCCCAGCATGCCAGACGGGCTGCCCTGCATCGGCCCGGCCTCGGGCAGCGCCGATATCGTGCATGCCTTCGGCCACGGGCACACGGGCCTGGTCGGATCGGCGCGCACCGGCGAACTGGTTGTACAACTGCTGCAGGGCCAGCCGCCGTCGATCGCGCTGGCGCCCTTCGACCCGCGCCGCTTCCGCTGAAACCGCTCCTCTGAAGGAACCCGCCATGTCTACGCCCCCTGCTTCCCCCCGCATCGCCCGCGGCGGCAAATCGCTATACGGCGCGCCGCTGGGCATTCTGATGCTGGATGCGCGCTTTCCCCGCATTCCCGGCGACATGGGCAACGGCCAGACCTGGCCGTTTCCGGTGCTGTACCGCGTAGTGCGCGGCGCCAGCCCCGAAAAAGTCGTGCTGCAGGGCGCGCGCGGCACGCTGGATGCATTCATCGAGGCCGGGCGCGAACTGGTGGACCTGGGCGCGGAAGCCATCACCACCAACTGCGGCTTCCTGGCCCTGTTCCAGGCCGAGTTCTCGCAGGCGCTGGGCGTACCCGTGGCAACGTCCTCGCTGCTGCAGGTGCCCTGGGTGCAGGCCACCCTGCCGCCCGGCAAGCGGGTCGGGCTCGTGACCGTCAGCGCCTCGACGCTGTCGCCGGCGCACCTGGCGGCCGCCAACGTGCCCGCCGACATCCCGGTGGCCGGCACCGAGCACGGCAGGGAATTCTTCCGCGTCCTGATCAAGGCGGAAAAACAGGACATGGACATCGGCCTGGCCGAACAGGACATCCTGGACGCGGGGCGGGACCTGACGCGGCGCCATCCCGAAGTAGGCGCCATCGTGCTCGAATGTACTAATATGCCCCCTTACGCCGCCGCCCTGCGGGCCGCGACCGGGCTGCCCGTGTACGACATCTACTCGATGATCACATGGTTCCACGCCGGCCTGCAGCCGCGCGCTTTCGGCTAGCATCACCAGACGCGCCGGCCGGCCCACCAGGCGGCATGGCGCGGCCGCGTGCCGCCACACCCAGGGCGGCCCCTCTTTTCGGAGATCCCGTGAGCGCCGCATCCGACAGCACCGTCGACCGTGTCTACAGCCAGCTGCGATCCATGGCCATCGGCTATGAGTTCAAGCCCGGCGAAAAACTGAACGAAGTGGCGCTGGCCAAGCGCATGGAAGTCAGCCGCACGCCGCTGCGCGAGGCCCTGAACCGGCTGGGCATCGAAGGCCTGCTGCGCTTCCAGCCCGGCAAGGGGTTTTTCTGCCGCGACCTCGACGTGCACGAAATCTTCCACCTGTACGAACTGCGCAAGACCGTGGAAGTTGCCGGCGCGCGCCTGTCCATCGTGCGCGCCCGCGACGAAGACATCGCCAAGCTGCTGGACTTCCTGGACGCCACCGGCCCCGAGCCCGGCGACCGCAGCGTGGCCGAACTGGTCGATCTGGACGAAAGCTTCCATGAAAGCCTGCTGGCCATGTCCGGCAACACTGAAATGCTGCGCGTGCTGCGCAACATCAATGCGCGCATCCGCTTCGTGCGCTGGATCGACATGCGGCGCGGCGACCGGCGCAATTCCCAGCTCGAGCACCGGCGCATCATAAAGGCATTGCAGGCGCGCGACGAAGCCGCCTGCGCGGCGCTGCTGGAAAAGCACATCGAACGGCGCCTGGACCAGATCACATCGGCCATCCGCGAAGGTTACGCCCAGATCTACATGGGCGCGCAGGCCCAGGCGGCCGCGTAGCCGGCCGGCCCGCCGGCCCTAGCGCCGGATGTGGCGCACGTCGCCGCTGGCCGCCACGCGGCTGCCGGGCACGCGTATGCCGTCCATCAGCAGGTCGGCAATGAATACCGCCAGGTCGCGGCTGTCGGCGGCGCTTTGCTCGAGCATGGCGCAACGTTCGAGTATCCCCATGAACGCCTGCGACAACCAGAACGGCGACACATCGCGGCGCAGCAGGCCGGCCTGCTGTTCGCTTTTGACTTTGGCGGCGATCAGGTCCACCAGCTCGCTTTTCAGCACCTCGGCGTGCGCCGACTGCTGGAAGCCGATCTTGGTCAGGCTGGGGTTGTCCTGCAGCATGGCCAGTATGCCGTGCACGCTGTTGCAGACCCGCTCGTCGAGCCGGCCAATGGGCGTGTCGTCGGGTATGCGGGCCTGTTCCACGGTGGCGCGCAGGCGCTTGGCGAACAGTTCCACCAGTTCGTCGTAAATCGCCTTCTTGCTGCTGAAATACTGATAGAACACCGGCTGGGTTACCGCGGCCTTGGCCGCCACGTCGGATACGCGGGTGCGTTCGTAGCCATGCCGCGCGAATTCGGCGCTGGCGATTTCAAGCAGCCGCTGCCGGGTGCGGGCGCCCTTGGTAAGGGGCCGCCGGTGCAGGATTGCGGGGTCTGAAGACACGTGACTGTCGGACATGGAAAGCGCAAGAATAGGTGGATGGTACACGTTGAAAATACGACATTCCGATCACCGTCCGTGTTCCCATCCATTATTGGCCCCGTGCTGATACAAATGCATACAAAAAGAACTTGACTCACCTATCTAGTAATAGATAAAATACGCCTCATGGATGGGGAGCAAGCCGTATTTCCCAGCCACCCGCGCCGAAAAGCGCGTTTTTATGGCCCTAGTTATCTACCTATATATAGATAGTTTTCAGACACCTCTTACCTTTA
>Ga0222427_100263_pt1 | contig 115522 bp, 98 predicted proteins | sample 2B20Ametagenome_FD_182890 | JGI IMG/M metagenome (GOLD analysis project Ga0222427, IMG submission 182890) | Enriched microbial communities from leaf-cutter ant dump, University of Wisconsin, Madison, United States - 2B20A (version 2) | ecosystem: Environmental > Terrestrial > Nest > Insects nest... | reverse complement strand
TGCAACTGGTCTACCGGGAAGTGGATTCGGACGTGGTCGTGCTCGACTGGCGCGGAACCGATGCCGGCACGGACCGGATCGAGGCCCATGCGCTTGCCGAACTCACGTCCGATTTCGATTACGCGCGCGCCCCGCTGGCCCGGGTCAGCCTGATCCGGCTGGCCGACGACCAATATCAACTCGTCTGGACCCAGCACCATGCGCTGATGGACGGCTGGAGCGAATCGCGCCTGATGGGCGAGTGGCTGCGCGCCTACGCCGGCGAACCGCTGCCGCCCGGCGGCCCGGGCTATGGCGCCTATGTGCGCTGGCTCGAGCGCCAGGATCCGGCGCGCGGCGCCGCGCTATGGCAGGGCCTGCTTGCCGGGCTGGAAGGCCCGACGCTGCTGGCCTCGGCCGGCAAACCCACCGGCGAGACCGGCTACGGCAAGCACTACACCCGGCTCGACGCCGCCGCCACCCAGCGCCTGAGCGCCTTCGTCCAGCGCGAGCGCGTCACGCTCAACACCCTGGTGCAGGCGGCCTGGGCCTTGCTGCTGCAACGCTATACCCGCAAGGACACGGTCGCGTTCGGCGCCACCGTGGCGGGGCGTCCGCCCAGCCTGGCGGGCGTGGAACGCATCATGGGGCTCTTCATCAACACCATCCCCGTGCCGGTTTCGCGGCGTCCGGGCCAGCGCGTGGGCGACTACCTGCGCGCGCTGCAGACGCTCAATCTCGATCTGCGCGAGCACGAGCATACGCCGCTGGCGGAGATCCAGCGCTGGGGCAATTCGGCGGGCCGCTCGCTGTTCGACAGCATCATCGTGTTCGAGAATCACCCGGTGGACGCGGTGCTGCGCGGCGACGAGCGCTATGGCCTGGACTTCGGCGACGCCGCGCGCCAGGGCCTGACCGGTTACGCGATGGACCTGCAGGTCCTGGTGGGCGAGACCCTGCAGATCGAGTACTGCTACGATCGCGCCGCCTTCGACGCGCCGTTCGTGCAGGCCCTGCGGACGCAGATGGAGGCCACACTGCTGGCCTTGGCCGAGGATGCCGGGCGCCCGCTGGGCGAACTGCCCTGGGCCACGCCGGCGCAGCGCGCGGAACTGTGGGCCTGGGGCGGGCACCGCAGCGCGGCGTGGCCGCGCCGGCCGCATCTGCCCGTGCACCAGCGCATCGCCGCCCATGCGCGTCGGCGCCCGCGGGCGCCGGCCGTCATCATGGGCGAGCGCTGTCTCGACTACGCCACGCTGGACGCCGCCGCCAACCGGCTCGCGCATCGCCTGATCGCTGAGGGGGTGGGCCCCGAAAGCCGGGTCGGCGTGCTGATGGCGCGCACCCCCGACGTATTCGTGGCGCTCCTCGCGGTGCTGAAGGCGGGCGGCTGCTACGTGCCGATGGATCCGGCCTATCCGGCCGACCGGCTCGGCTTCATGATGCGCGACAGCGGCATGCGTCTGCTGCTTTCGCAAGCGAGCGTGCTGGCGCGCGGCAGCGTGGCCGCCGCCTTGCCGGCGGAGCTGGCCGTGCTGGCGTATTCGGCCGAGGTTGCCGCCGATCTGCCCGCGCACGACCCGGCGGTCGCGGTTTCACCCGACAACCTGGCCTATCTGATCTATACCTCCGGCTCCACGGGCAAGCCCAAGGGCGTGTGCGTCACCCACGGCCCGATCAGCATGCATTGCGAGGCCACGGCCGCCATCTACGGCATGGACGAGAACTGGCGCGAGCTGATCTTCATGTCTCTGTCGTTCGACGGCGCGCACGAGCGCTGGCTGACCTCGCTCATCACCGGCGCCAGCCTGGTGCTGCGCGACGACGAGCTCTGGACCGCCGAGCAGACGCTGGCAGTGCTGGCGCGCCACGAGGTGACGCACGCCGCGTTCCCGCCGGCCTACCTGGGCCAGTTGGCCGAGGGCGCGGGAGCCGACGTGCCGCCTGTGCGGCTGTATGTGTATGGCGGCGAGGCCATGCCGCGCGCCACCTACGACAAGGTGCGCGCAACGCTGCGACCGCAATGGCTGATCAACGGCTACGGTCCCACCGAGACCGTGGTCACGCCGATGATCTGGAAGTCGCGCGCCGACGAAACCTTCGACTGCGCCTACGCGCCGATCGGCCGGGTAGTCGGCGAGCGCACGCTCTACGTGCTGGATCCCGACCTGCAGCCGGTGCCGGTGGGGCACGTGGGCGAACTCTACATCGGCGGCTACGGACTGGCGCGCGGCTATCTGGGCCGCGGCGCGCTGACGGCCGAACGCTTTGTGGCCGATCCGTTCGGCGCGCGAGGAGGGCGGCTCTATCGCAGCGGCGACCTGGTGCGCTGGCTGTCCGACGGCAACATCGAATACGTGGGCCGGGCCGACCACCAGGTCAAGCTGCGGGGATTCCGTATCGAACTGGGCGAGATCGAAGCCCGCGTGCGCGAGTGCCCGGGCGTGCTCGAGGCGGCGATTTCCCTGTATCAAGGCGTCAACGGCGCGCAACTGGTGGCCTATGTGGTGCCGCTGCCGGGCACGGGCACCCAGGATCTCGCGCGCCACGTGCGCGACTACGTGGCCCAGCACCTGCCGGAGCACATGGTTCCCGCCCACGTGAGCCTGCTGCGCGAAATGCCGCTGCTGCCCAGCGGCAAGCTCGACCGCGCCCGCCTGCCGGAGCCCGACGCCGGCGAGAGCGGCGCCTACGTGGCGCCGCGCAATCCGCGCGAGGCCACCTTGGCGAGCATCTGGGCCCAGGTGTTGCGCGCCGAGCGGGTGGGCGTCACCGACAACTTCTTCGAACTGGGCGGCGATTCTATCCTGAGCCTGCAATTGGTTTCCAAGGTGCGCCAGGCCGATGCCACGCTGGCCTTCAAGCTGCGCGACCTGATGAAGCACCAGACGATCGAGGCGCTGCTGATGCACCTGGACGCCTCGGCCCTGCCTGCACAGGCCGTCCCGTCGGCGGCGCTGCCGGCCGGCCCCACGCCGGTCACCCCGATCCAGGCCTGGTTCTTCGAGGCCGGCATTCCATCGCCCCATCACTACAACCAGTCCGTGCTGCTGACGCCGCGCGAACCGCTGGACGCGCAGCGGTTGCGGGCCGCGGCACAAGCGTTGCAGGCCCACCATCCGGCCTTGCGCACGCATTTCACGCAGGCGGCCGATGGGCGCTGGCAGCAGCAGGCTGACGCGCGCGGCGAAGAGGTCGGGCCCATCCCGGTGCTGGCCGTGGCCGATGCCGCGGCGCTCAAGGAACGAGCCACGGAGATCCAGGCCAGCCTGGATTTCGGGCGGGGACCGCTCTGGCGCCTGGCGCTGTTCCAGTTGCCGGACGGCGGCCAGCGGCTGCTGGCCGTGGTGCACCATCTGGTGGTGGATGGCTTTTCGTGGCGCGTGCTGCTCGAAGACCTGCAGACCGCCTACCGCCAGTTGCGTGCAGGCCAGCCGGTGGCGCTGCCGCCGGCCGGCGCGGCATTCGCGCAATGGTCGGCGCATCTGCAGGTCCTGGCCGCCAGTCCGGCGCTGGCGGCGCAGGCCGATTACTGGGCAGGCCAGTTGTCCGGCGCGGCCGAGTTGCCGCGGGATCACCCGGCGGTTACGGTCGCGCGCGGCGCCGACGTGCAAAGCATCGACATCGCGCTCGATGCGGCCCGGACCGGCGCCTTGCTGCGCGCCGCGCAGGCCGCGCTGTCGGTCAGCATCGACGAGCTGCTGCTGACCGCGCTGGGCCGCTGCCTGTCGCGCTGGGCGGGAGGCGCGGTGCTGGTCGACATGGAAGGCCACGGCCGCGAGGGTGACGAGATCGACCTGGCCCGCACGGTAGGCTGGTTCACCACCGTCTATCCGCTGCGCCTGGACGGCGCCGGCCTGCCGCTGCAGGAGGCGCTCGCCGCCACGCGCCGCCAGGTGCGCGCGGTACCGGACAAGGGGTTGGGCTTCGGCGTCCTGAAGTACCTGGGAGCGCCGGCTGCGCAGGCCCGGCTGCGCCAGGGACAGGCCCGTGTCACCTTCAACTACATGGGCCAGTTCGACCAGGCCTTCGATGCGCAGGCCCTGTACGAGCCCGCGCCCGAGCACGGCGGCGCGGAAAAGGATGGCGCCGCGCCGCTGGCCAACTGGCTGGAAGTGGTGGGCCGGGTCTACGGAGGCGAGCTGTCGTTCAGTTGGCGCACCAGCCGCCGCATGTACGATGCGGCCACGGTCGAACGGCTGGCCGAGGCGTTCCGCGCCGAGCTGCTGGCCTTGCTCGCCCATGCCGAGGGGCAGGGCGCCGCAACGCCGGCAAGCGCCGCGGCTGTGCCGGGCTGACGTAAAAAGCCCCTCGAGGCCGGCAGGCATCGAGGGGCTTGCAAGCGCGTCGATCAGAAGTCGATCGTGGCCGAGAGCAGCACCGAACGCGGCGAGCCCAGCCGCAGATAGCCTTCCGAGGCCGACGACCAGTAGTCCTTGCCGAACACGTTGTTCACGTTGGCGCGCAGCGTGACCGGGTGGTCGAAGGCGCGGGTGGCGTAGCGCAGCCCCATGTCCCAGCGCGTCCAGCCCGGGATGCGGCGGGTGTTCTCCAGGTTCTGGTACTGCCAACTGGTGGAGATGGCGCGCACGCTGAAGGTCAGGCCCTGGGCGAAAGCGGGGTCCCACTCAACGCCCACGTTGGCCATCCAGCGCGGCACGCCGATGGCCGTGTTGCCCTCGGTGGCTTCGTCGTTGGTCTTGGTCATCTTGGGCTGGATGTAGGTTACGCCGCCCAGCAGCCTTACGCCCTTGGCCAGTTCGCCATAGGCATTCAGCTCGACGCCCCGGTTGCGCTGCTCGCCGCTTACCTCGTAACGCGTCGTGGCGCCGTCGACCACGGTCATGCCCGTGGGCTGTTTGATCTGGAACACGCCCAGCGTGGTGGTGATCGAGCCGAAGTCCACTTTCACGCCGGCCTCGACCTGCTTGGTCTTGATCGGGGCGAAGATCTCGCCGGCGTTGGACGTGCCCATGGGCGCGATCGGGCCGGTGGTCAGGCCCTGGATGTAGTTGGCGTACAGTGAAACCCCTTGCCAGGGCTTGACGATCAGGCCGAAGGCCGGGGTCACGGCCGACTTGTCGTAGGCGGAGGTTTCCTTGCCCGTCGTGTAGTCGTAGTTGTACGACTTCACCGTCTGGTGGCGCACGCCGGCGGTGAACTGCACGCGGTCGTCGGCGAAGGACAGCGTGTCGGACAGCGACCATGTCGGCAGCCTCAGCAGCGAGGTGCGCGGCGGGTTGCTCGACAGGCCGGACAGGTCCGGTTCGGGCAGCGCTACGGGATCGTAGATGTTCGAGGGATATAGGCCGAATATGTAGTAATCGTAGTAGCCGGCGCGCTGTTCGAATGTCGAGTAGCTCAGCGTCATGTCGTGCTTTACAGGACCGGTCTCGAAGTTGCCGCGCACGCCCCACACCGACGAGGTGTTCTGTTCCCAGCTAGGCCAGTAGTAGGGCCGCATGAAGGCGGCGCCGTCGGGACCGGCCACGATCGGGTCGGCGTAAAGATACCTGTTGTCGCTGCGGCGCCAGCCCAGGCCGCCGAACACGGTCAGGTTGGGGTTGATGTCGTATTCGGCGCGCAGGACGCCGTAATTGTCCTTCGACTTGGCGTAGCCCCAGTCGGGCGAATAGCCGTGCGAGGCTTTGGGCGCCTTGGGAACCGGTAGCGCCGGATCGAAGATCAGCACGCCCGAGTCTCCGGGCGCGTCGATGTTGTTGGTCTGGTGGCCGGCGTCCAGCGACACGCGCAGGTTGGCGCCGCGATAGTCCAGGCCCACCACCGCCACGCCGAGCTCGTTCGACTGGTTGCGCACAGCGGTGTCGCCGTTGCGATAGGAACCATTGAAGCGTACGCCCCATTCGTTGTTTTCGCCGAAGCGCCGGCCGATATCCAGCGCCGTGCCGAAGCGCGAGTCGGACTGGTACAGCGCGGTTACGCGGGTAAGGGGTTCGTCGTCGGCGCGCTTGGGCACCACGTTGATGCCGCCGCCCACGCTGCCGCGCGGACTCATGCCGTTGAGCATGGCGTTCGGCCCCTTGAGCACCTCCACCCGTTCCACGCCGTCGAGCGAAATCGAGCGCAGCGGCAGCATGCCGTACAGGCCGTTGAACGACACGTCCTGGTTGCGCACCGGGAAGCCGCGGATCTGGAATTCATCCCCGGTGCCCGCCACCGAGGCCGAACCCTCGTTCACCGTGCGCACCGAGGAGTCGTTGGCCAGCACGTCGGCGATCGAGTTGGCTTGCTGGTTCTGGATCAGCCCGGAGGTATAGCTGGTTATGTTGAACGGCGTGTCCATCACGTCGCGGTCGCCCAGGATTCCCACCCGTCCGCCACGCGCGACCTGCCCGCCTGCATAGGGCTCGGTGACCTGGTAGCGCCCGGACACCTGCACGGGATCCAGAGTGACGACCGAATTGCGGTCGGGCGCCACCACGGCATAGCCGCCTCCGGGCGTGGCGCTGCTTGACAGGCCGGAGCCGGCCAGCAGCCGTGTGAGTGCCTCGCCGGCCGTCATGCGGCCCGAGACCGCTGGGGCCTGCACCGCGGCGATGGTCGAACCGCCGGCCATGATGGGCGTATTGGTCTGGCGCGAGAGCGCGGCGAGCGAACTGCTCAGCGACTGTGCCGGAAGATTGATTGTGTAGACACGTTCGGACTGCTGTTGCGCCTGGGCGGCGGCGCCCACGGTGATCATGGGCAGGCCGAAGATTGCTGCGAGCGCCAGCACCAGGGCGGGACGGCCAAAAGCCGGGCGGCAATTTCCGGTTCGGGACATTTCAACTCCGTCTATCGAGGTGGAAACCACCCCCTGTTGGGTGGCTTATCGATATAGAAGACGGATGGCCGCGGAAAACGGAGACACTGACGAAGACTCGCTTGACTGAAAAATTGTAACTGCCGATCGGGATGGCGGCGCACAGGCGCCGGTTCAGCGCAGGCGCAGTACGACGGCGCCGCTGGCCCGGGTATCGGCATGCACAGGCAGCACCGCTTCGAGCTGGCCGGTGACAGTCTCAGCGTCGGCGCTGCGGAACCTGCCGGTCAGGCGCAGCATGCCCACCGCCGGGCTGGCCGGCAGCAAGGGGCGGACACGGAACGCGTTGATGGCGGGCAGTGCCTCGTCCAGCGTCTGGTTGTCGAACCACAGCCAGCCATTGCGCCAGGCGGCGACACTGTCGGGCTCGATGCGGCGTACCGGTTCCAACTGGCCGTCTCGCCAGGTCACGGCCATCCGGGCCAGCAGGTCGACGGCGGGACCGCCCCGTTGCAGCACGGACCAGCGCGTTTCGCGCGGCGCCGGGCTGAAGCGCACGTGGCCTTCTTCGACGGATACCGATACCGGGCCGCCGCGGTCGCTCACCGTGAAGATGGTGCCCACCACTTCGACCGTGCCCCCGCGCGTGTGCACGCGGAACGGCCGGCTGGCGTCGGGCGATACCGTGAACAGCGCCTCGCCGCGTTCCAGCGCCACCACTCGTTCGCCGCGGTACAGCCGCACTTCGAGGCGGGTGTCGGCGTTCAGGTTGATCTGCGTGCCCATGCCATGGCCGCTGTCGTGGTCCGGCACCTGGGCGTAGCCGAGCTGGCCGGTGCCGGTGGCGTGGAATTCGCGGTACAGCGGCTGGTGCCAGTACCAGCCGGCGCCCAGCAAGGCGGTACAGGCACCCGCCACGCCCAGGCCGAGCGCGGCGCGGCGCGACAGGCCCGGCGCCGGGCTGGCCGGGATGTCCTGGTGGAAATGTTCGCGCATCTCGGGCGCGACCACGCCCAGCAGCTTCCAGCGCCGCACCGCCTCGTGATAGGCAAGTTCGTGCGCCGGCGTGCGGCCGCGCCACGCGGCGAGCCGGGTGGCCGCTTGGCGGGCGCTGCGGTCGGTGGCGATCTCGGAGGTGGCGATCAGGCTGAGCGCCTGATCGATGAGTCCCTCGTCGGGGTCTTGCTGCATGATGTCAGTTGCTGTCGTCCGTGACGAGATGGTACTCGGTTTGTGGGCGATCGCCGGCCGGCCCCGCAGCCATGCCGGACTCCAGGCGCAGATTGCGCAGGGCATGCGAGCAGTCGAGCGTGGCGCGCACCAGGTGCTTGGCCACCGCCGCTTCCGAGATGCCCAACTGCTGCGCGATATCGGCGCGGCGCAGGCCATAGGCGCGAAATAGGACGAATACCTGCATGCGCCGCGCCGGCAGCGTGGCGAGCACGGCGGCTACGCGCTCGGCCATCTGCCGCTGCGAGACCACGTGTTCGGAAGAGGGCGCGGTCTGGTCGGCCTCCAGCGGCGCCTGTTCGGCCAGCCAGGTCTGCGCCGTCTGGCGGCGGCGCGCCTCGTCGATGCAGAGGTTGTGCGCGATGCGGAACAGCAGGCCGCGCGACGATTCCACCGCCTCGCCCAGTTCGCCCGTCTTGCGCAGCCCGCTTTCGTAGGCGCGTTCGAAGCTGGTCTGGGCGATGTCGGCGGCGTCATCCGGATTGCGCAGTTGATGCGCCAGGTGCCGGTACAGATCGCGGTAGTGGCTCAGCAACTCGTCGACGAATTCGCACACCGTGGCGGCAGCGGCGTTCCGTTTGGCGGGTCGGGTCGGGACGGGCACGGACATGGGGACGAGGAGCGCGCCGCCCGGCGGGGCAGGGCCCAGGAACGATAATTTGTTAAGAATGATTCCCATTATTGTTATTTCGTTCCCGTCATGCAAGCCATCGTTTACCCGCAAGCGCTCTCGCAGGCATTTCCGAGGGCCAAGTGCAGCGCGCGCGCCACATCCGCCCGCACCGCCAGGGTATCGGGCGCCACGTCCGCGAGCCGGGCGAAGTCGTGGATCATGCCCGGATACACTTGCAGCGTCACCGGCACCCCGGCTTCGCCCAGGCGCCGGGCGTAGGCCTGGCCCTCGTCGTGCAGGATGTCGAACTCGGGCAGGGCGATGAAGGCCGGCGCGAGCCCGGCCAGGTCCGCGGCCGCGAGCGGCGCGAAGCGCCAGTCGTGGCGTGCCGCCGGATCGGGCAGGTAGTGGTCATACATCCAGTGCAACGTGTCGCGCTCGAGCAGGTAGCCCTCGGCGTAACGCTGGTGCGAGGCCGAGTCCAGCGTGGCGGCGGCGCAAGGGTAGAGCAGCACCTGGGCCAGAGGCTGCGGCAGGCAGGCATCCCGCAGGGCCAGGCACAGCGCCGCAGCCAGCGCGCCGCCGGCGCTGTCGCCGCCCACGCTCACGAGCCGGGGGTCCAGCTCCAGGCCTGCGCCCTGAGCCAGCAGCCAGGCATGGCTGTCCAATGCATCCTCGAATGCGGTCGGGAACGGATGTTCCGGCGCCAGCCGGTAGTCTACCGCCAGCACCGCCCCGGCGCTGCGCGCGGCGAGGTCGCGGCATAACGCGTCGTGAGAGTCCAGACCGCCCACGCAATAGCCGCCGCCATGGAAATACAGCAGCACGCCGCCATGGGCGCCGGCCGGGCGGTAGAGCCGCGCGCCGATGCGGGCGCCGTCGCGCGCCGGGATCTCCAGGTCGCGCACCTGCGCCACTTCCACCGGATTCGCGTCCAGCATCCGCGCGCTCTGGTCGTATTCCAGGCGGGCCTGCGCCGGGCTCAGTTCGTGCATCGGCGGCCGGCCCTGATCGCGGCCGGCCTCGACCAGCTCCAGAAAGGCTTCGATATCGGGATGCAGGGGCATGGCGTCAGGCGGCGGCGAGGGGACGGGAGGCTTCGGTGAGCGCGAGATCGAGGATCTCGCACACGCGGTCCAGTTCGGCGGCGGTGATGATGAGCGGCGGCAGCATGCGCAGCACGCTGCCGTGACGGCCGCCCAGCTCCAGGATCAGGCCACGCCGCAGGCACGCGGCCTGCACCGCGCCGGCCAGGGCCGACGCGGCGGTGGCGTAGCCCAGCGTGTCGCTGCCAGCCTGCGGGTCGATCAGCTCCACACCCACCATCAGGCCGCGCCCGCGCACGTCGCCGATGCAGGCATGGCGGGTCTGCAACTGTTCGAGCCGGCCGAGCAGGTGCTTGCCAAGTTCGGCGGTGCGCGCGGCCAGGCCTTCCTGTTCAATGAAGCGCAGGGTGGCCGTGCCGGCAGCCATCGCGAGCTGGTTGCCGCGGAAGGTGCCGGCATGCGAACCGGGGCGCCACTGGTCGAGTTCGCCGCGGTAGATCACCACGGACATGGGCAGGCCCCCGCCGATGGCCTTGGACAGCACCAGCACGTCGGGCACGATGCCCGCGTGCTCGAAGGCATACAGCTTGCCGGTGCGGCCCAGCCCGGTCTGCACCTCGTCCACCAGCAGCGGCGTGTCCGTCTCGCTGGCCAGGTGGCGCAGGCCGCGGGTCCAGGCGTCCGGCGCGCACACCACGCCGCCCTCGCCCTGCACGAGTTCGGTCACGATGGCGGCGGGCGGGGGCACGCCGCTCTCGGGATCCTTCAGCACCGTGCGCAGATAATGCAGGCCCGCCTGGGCGCCGGCATCCCCGCCCAGCCCGAACGGGCAGCGGTAGTCATAGGGATAGGGCATGAACTGCACGTTGCTGAGCGTGCCGTGCAGCGCCGCCTTCGGCCCCAGGTTGCCCATCAGGTTGAGCGCGCCCTGCGTCATGCCGTGATAGGCGCCGTGGAAGGCCAGCACGGTGCTGCGGCCGGTGCTGATGCGCGCCAGTTTCAGCGCGGCTTCGATGGCGTCCGCGCCCGTGGGGCCGCAAAACTGGATCTTGGCGTTGCGTGTGAATTCGGCCGGCAGGCTGTCGAACAGCGTCTGCACGTAGCGGTCCTTCACCGGGGTGGCGAGATCCAGCGTGAGCAGCGGCAGGCCGTCGTCGAGCGTCTGTTGGATCGCCTCCCGCACCACCGGATGGTTGTGCCCCAGGGCCAGCGTGCCGGCGCCGGCCAGGCAATCGATGAAGACGCGGCCTTCCACGTCTTCCACATAGACGCCGGCGGCGCGTCGCAGCGCCAGCGGAATTCGGCGCGGGTAGCTGCGCGCGTTCGACTCGCGCTCGCTCTGGCGCCGCAACAGGTCGTTGGACGTGAGCGAGTAGGGCGCGTCGAGCGCCTGATGGCGGCGGGCCAGATCGGCGGCGGGATCGCGCAGGGGTAGGGAAGACACCGGTAGGCTGGACATGAAGGGGCTCCGGAAGAGGCGTCGGGGTCAGTGGGCGGCCAGCGCCGTGGCGCCGTGCGCGGCGTCGCGGCGCTGGCGGGGCAGTGCGGCGGAGAGCGCGCGGCTGATTTCCGCGGTGCGTACTGAGGTGATCGAGAGCAGGGTGTCCGACAAGCCGTGCGAGGGCTCGCAGCAACCCTGCAGATAGATGGCCGGCAGGAAATCGGCGCCGGTCTGGATGCGGTAGTTGCGGTCCACGCTGAAATCACCCAGGTAGTCGCCCATCGAGGCGAGCAGGCGCTGATGGGTGATGCGCTGGTAGCCGGTGGCCAGCACGATGGCCTGGTAGCAGGCGGTGTCGGTCGTGCCGCGGTCCAGGTCGCCGAGCGTTAGCGTGATGCCCTGGTCGGTGGCGAGCGCGCGCTGCACGTCGTGGCGGCGAAGGAAACGGTGCTTGTGGTCGCCGGTCACCTTCTGGCGGTACAGCACCTCGTAGATGTCCTGGATCAGGTCCAGGTCGGGCGCCGCGTAATTCGTGTTGAGGAACTCCTGGATCAGCGCGGCGCGCTCGCGCTCGCCGTGGCCGAATACGTAGTCGGTGTATTCGGGATTGAAGATCTCGTTCACGAAGGGACTGTCGTCGGACGGTTTGATGGCTCGGGCGCGGGTGATCAGGTCCACCGCCACGCCGCCGCGGTTGTGCAGGTCCAGGAAGATCTCGGCCGCGCTCTGGCCGGCGCCGATCACGGCCACCCGGCGCGCATTGCCATGGCCGCGGATCGCTTCCAGATAACGGCTGCTGTGGAACACGCGGGCATCGTCGGCAAAGGGCAGGAAGGCCTCGGGCACGTTGGCGCTGCCTCCCACGCTCACGACCAATGCGCGGGCGCGGCGCTCGCTGATCCTGCCGTCGGCGCCGCGCGCGCGCACCCGCAGCAGGGCGACGCGGCCGTCCTGCATCTCCGGCAGCACTTCGATCACTTCTTCGCCATAGGCCACCTGATGGCCGAAATGGCCCGCGGCCCACGACAGGTAGTCGTTGAACTCGTGGCGGCTCGGGAAGAAGGTCTTGAGGTTGATGAAGTCCTGCAGACGGTTCTTTTCGTGCAGATAGTTCAGGAAGGTGTAGCGGCTGGAGGGATTGCGCTGGGTGGCGAGATCCTTGAGGAACGAAATCTGCATGTGCGCGTGGTCCAGCAGCATGTGCGGATGCCAGGCGAACGCGGTTTGGCGTTCGATGAACAGGGCGTCGACCTCGCGCCCGCCGCGCAGCGCCTGTTCTTCCAGCGCGATGGCCAGGGCCACGTTGGACGGGCCGAATCCGATACCGATCAAGTCATGGATGTGCATGGTGGTTCCGAGGTGAGAATCAGGGCGCGGACGCGGCCGGCGCGCTTAGCCAGGCGGTCTCGTCGAAGAAGCGTTCGCGCAGCAGCATGCCGAGCGCGGCGCGCTTGTGGGGAAAATCGAATTCCTTGAGGATGGCGTAGCCGCCCAGGAGCAGATTGCGGCGCATCTTGTGATTGTCGGCGCGCGGCTCGATCACGAGGCGCTGGGTACGCGGATCGTCCAGGAACAGGTAATGCGCCACGCTGGGTTGCCAGGCGGTCACAAAGTCGCGGCCGCGGCAATCGGCCTCGCCGATCAGCACGTGCCAGCCGCGGTCGTAATCCTGCGCGTCATAGAACGGCGCGATGCGGTCTTCCTTGGCCCAGTAGGCCTCCACGTACCCGAAGGCGCGCCCGTCCAGCCGCAACACCAGCGGCGCAACGCGCGGATCGGCCAGCAGGCCTTCGATGTAGGCGCGATGCTTGTCCAGGCTGCCCTCTTCCTGCCAGAAATGGGCCACCACGGGATCGTTCATCCAGCGGTTGAGCGCGGCCAGGTCGGTGTCGAGCGAAAACGCGGTAATGCTCAGGCGCGAGCCCAGCCAGGGAATGTCGCGCGCGTAGCATTCGCCGTCCTGGCGCGGGGCGCGAACCGGGTGGCGGCGGCCCTCGCTTACCGTATGGCGCTGGGCATAGGGCGGACGGGGCTGGGCCAGCCAAGGTTCGGGCTGTTGCAGCAGTCCGGCGCGCAGCACCTGCGGCATGCCGCCTTCGAACGTCGCCACGCCCCGGTCGAGCAGGGTGCGGACCCAGGCTTGCGGCGCGCCGGCAAGCGTGAAACGCGCGGCTCGGGGCCAGCGCGCGCAGGCCGCGCGCAAGGCGGCCCAGCCGTCCGCGCCGGTGGGCCCGCCATCACACCATTGCAGCAGCATGGCGCCGTCCTGCGCGTGCAGCGTCCAGCGGCTCAATACGCGGCCGGCGTCGTCGCGCACGGTCAGCGTCGCGTCTTTCTCATCCACGCGCAAGGCGCAGGCAGGCTGGGCGGCGAGGGCCATCGGCCCGTCTATCGGAGCATCCATCGGCAGGTTCGTATCCATGGTCGCGGCGCGCGCCGCAGCGAGTTCGGTCGGACCGCGGCGGCTGCAAGGCGCATGGCCGGGCGGGCTTTTCTGATGTGACGAACGGGCAGCCTGCATTTTTAAGGCCGCAAGCTTGCGCGGGAGGTCAGGCCCGGGCAGGCAGGGGGCATGCGGCGCATTGCGTTTCGCCGGGCAGTAAGTAATAGAGGCAGCACTCGCGGTAGACCGGACCGCAGCCGCCGGCCGGAGGCCGGCGCTGCGGCAGGCACAATGGATTGGCGCGCTCGCCATGGTCCCATTGCGGCGAGCCGAACAGCAGCTCGCGTTCAGGCACCGGCAGGCCGGCCCCCGAACGCAACGCATCGAACAGCACTTCCAGATATCGCAGCGTGCCCGCCCACACTACCTTGCGCGGCAGGCGCGCCGCCTGCCAGATCGAGTCGGCCAGGGGCGCCACGTGGCCCCAGACCAGATCCTCATAGCGGCGCCAAGGGTCGGCCGGCGCTGCGCGCGCGCCGGCCTCGCTCACGCAAAAGGCTTGCGGCGCATGCGCCGCATCCAACAGCAAGCGCATGTCGGCTGCGGCACACGGCACCGCGCGGCCTGCGCCGCTGGCAGCCGCCACCACCGGCGCAAGCAGCGCCCACAGGTACTGCAGGGTCCAGGCCGAAGCCACTGCGCGCGGATCGGCGCCGGGCCAGCGCGCCTCGCGGTAGCGCGTCAGCACCGCGCGCAGCGCGACCGGATCCGACAGCAGCGGCTGTGCGGGCAGGCCGCCCACGGGCGCAAGCCGCAGCGTCTCGCCATGGACGCGCCAGTCGCCAGGGAAGAAGGGGGCCAGGAACGGAATCACGGCCGGCGCCGCCGCGGGTGGACGCGCCGGCCCACGTCCGCTTGCGCAACGGAAATGAGGGGCATGCCTGGGAGACGAATCAGTGCGAGGAATGTTCAGGCCTTGGGGGCGGCCGGCCTCCGGGTCTTCCCGTAGAGGGCGTCGCGGCGGCGCTATGGCGACGGCATGTATTCGTAAAAATACGAACTAAAAAAACGGCGCGGTGGTTCGTCTATCACTCTGTAGCTGTTACTCAGTCTTTCCTTGTGAGGTGCTTGTGCTTGCGTACCTGATTGCCCAGTCACGCGGCCTGTTCTCGGCAGCCACGCTCACTAGCGTCGTTTCCGGAGCCTGCGGGGTGCTGCTGATCGCCCAGATCAACCTCGCGCTCACCGCCGAGGCCGAGGGCCGGGCCGGGCACTGGCACATCTTCGCCTTGGTGGCGCTGGCGTCCCTGGCGGCCAACATGGTGTCGGCCGTGCTATTCGAGCGGCTCGGCCAGCGCGCCCACGCGGCGCTGCGCGGCTATGTGTCAGGCCGGGTGTTGCAGGCGGATTTCCGCGGCATCGAGCAGACCGGCGCCGGCCGGATCCAGTCGGCGCTCTCCGAGCACAGCGCCAACGTGGCGCAATTCTTCGTCAGTCTGCCGGCCATCCTCACCAACACGGTGGTGGTGCTGGGCTGCCTGGTCTACATGGCCATGCTGTCGTGGCAGGTGTTTCTCTATGCGCTGGGCGCAATCGGCCTGGGTTCCCTCGGCTATCACTACGCTCATCTGCGGGCGATCCTCCACCTGAATCGGGCCGCGCGCGAACAGGACCAACTGTTCGGCCATTTCCGCGCGCTCACCGACGGCGCCAAGGAGCTGCGCCTGAACCGTGGCAAGCGCGCAGCCTTCGCCGATCAGGTGCTGGGAAAGGCGATCGAGACGGTGCGGCGCGAACGCGCGCTCGGCATGTCGATCTTCGTCACGGCGTCGGCCTGGGGCAACTTCCTGATCTACGCCTTCATCGGCCTGGTGCTGTTCGTGCTGGTGGGCGACGTGAGCGACTCGACCCGGGTGATGACCGGCTTCGCACTGATCTTCGTCTACATGGTGGCGCCGCTGGAGGTGCTGCTGATGAACATCCCGCGCGCCAATCTGGCGCAGGTCTCGGCGCGCCAGATCCAGAGCATCCTCGACCAGTTGCCCGCGGCGGCGCCTGCCACGGCGAGCGGCCGCCCGGAGGCGCTGCGCGAACTGGCGTTGCGCGGTGTGACCCATCGCTACTACCACGAACAGAGCGACGATTTCTTCACGCTGGGCCCGATCGATCTGAGCTTCACGCCCGGCGAGGTGGTGTTCCTGGTGGGCGGCAACGGCAGCGGCAAGACTACGCTGGCCAAGCTGGTGGTCGGCCTGTACGGGCCGGAAGGCGGCGAGGTCGTCGTGAACGGTGAAGTGGTGGATGAGAGCGGCCAGGACGACTATCGGCAGTATTTCACCGCCATCTTCTCCGACTTCCATCTGTTCGACCACTTGATGGAAACCGGCCGCAAGGATCTGGATGCTGAAGGCAATCGCTTGATTGCACGCCTGCATCTGCAGCACAAGGTGCAGATGTGCGACGGTTCCTTCACCACGCGGGCGCTGTCGCAAGGGCAGCGCAAGCGGCTGGCGCTGGTCGTGGCCTATCTCGAAGACCGGCCTTTCCTGGTGTTCGACGAATGGGCGGCCGACCAGGATCCGGTGTTCAAGGATGTGTTTTACCGCGAGGTGCTGCCCGAGTTGCGCGAACTCGGCAAGACCGTGCTCGTCATTTCCCACGACGACCGGTATTTCCATCTCGCCGACCGCTTGTTGCATATGGAAAACGGCCGGTTGCGTGCGCCGCAGATCGCCGCCGAGGCGCAGTCCGGCTTCGCTCCCGCCGCGGCGTCCGTGGCGGCCTGAAACAGTCCCTGGACAGGGCCCGCCGGGAAGCGGCGACGCGCCAACGAAAGATGTAACTCTTTGCCCGGAAGCTGAAATCCGTAATGTCTGTTCGTTATCCTATGATCATAAATAAGAATGATTGCTAGTGCTATTTGCATTAACTTATCTTAAAGGTGCGCTTCGTGAACGCCGAACTGATGAATCCGGACATGCTCAGTACGTTTCTCGCCTACCGCGCCAAGTTGCGGCAAGCGGCCCTGAAGATCCTCGGGTCGCGCGACCAGGCCGAGGACGTGCTGCAGGAGGTGTATCTGAAGATCGTGGAGGCAACCAGTACATTCAATGCGCGCCAGCCTGTGGCCTATCTGTACCAGACCGTGCGTAATCTTTCGATCGATCATCACCGCCGTTCGCAGCTTGAATCGAACATCTTTGCCGAGGAAGAGGGCGCGGAGATCGCTGCCGGCGCTCACACTCCTGAGCGCATTGCAATCGCGCGACAGAGCCTTCGCCAGATTGTGGCCACTCTTAATCAACTGCCCGAGCGCACTCGCAAGACCTTCGAGTTGTATCACCTGTCGGGCCACACCCAGCGCGACATCGCGGTAATGCTGGGCGTGTCCACGACACTGGTGAATTTCATGTTGCGCGACGCCAGCGAAGCGCTGGAGCAGTGTCGTTCGCGGATCATGCAAGATGATTGAGGCAGGCGCGGCCCGTCGGGCTTGGCAGCCGTGCGGCGTGCATTGCTGATCGAAGACGTAACCGCATTCATCCATCGGACGGGATGCCCATGCATCGGCATGGCGCGAATTATTTATTATTGAAGCTTTTCTCCAATCGGCGGAGAAACCAGGGCATCACGCAATTCTGCGATCTGGAATATAGTCATAGCGCAGAATCGAAAATAAAAGTGAATGCATGGATCCGTCGTTGCTTCCATCTTTGGCGTGGTTCGCGCATGTCGCGCACCATCGCAGTTTTACAAAGGCAGCCGCGGAAATGGGGGTTTCACGGGCGAATCTTTCGCAGAACGTGAAAGCCCTGGAGCGCCGCCTCAACGTCAAACTGTTGTATCGGACTACCCGCGACATGTCCCTGACGGAAGAGGGGCAGCGGCTGTACGAGGTCTGGTATCCCGCGCTGATCGCGGTGGGACGGGCAGTGGACGAGATCCACCGCGCGCCGCACGAACCGGTGGGCCTGATCCGGGTGAATACCTCCCGCGCTGCCGGCAAACTGCTGATCGAGCCGCATCTGGAAGAGTTCTGCGCGCGTTATCCCAAGCTGAATCTTGAACTGGTCATGGACGACGGCCTGGCGAATATCATCGCCGACGGCTGCGACGCGGGGATCCGTGCCGGTGAAAGCCTGGTGGAGCACATGATGGCCGTGCCGATCACGCCGTCCCTGGAAAGGGCGGTGGTTGCGACGCCCGGCTATTTCGAGCGATTCGGCGTGCCCGCGACGCCTGGCGACCTGGCCCAGCATAATTGCCTGCGCTACCGGCTGGCCAGCGGCGCGGTATTCCGATGGAAATTCACGTCGCCCGCGCCGGGGAATCACAGTTTCACGATCGAGCCCCGCGGCAGCATCACCACCAATGACGACGCCAGCATGATCCGCGCCGCGTTGCAGGGCGTCGGGCTCATGCAGCACATCGACATCTCGGTCCAGCGCCATATCGCGTCGGGGGCGCTCGTGCGCGTGCTGCGGCCCTGGTGCAGGCCTTTCCCCGGGTTCTATATTTATGCGCCTGTCCGGGCGCAAATGCCCGCGAAACTGCGCGCGCTTATCGATTTTCTGGTCGAAAAGCGGAATGCCATGCCGGGGTGGAACGGCGGGTTTTAGCTGGAATGCTGTTTGAAAACCACATTAATTCCAGTGTCAATTCCGGGCCAACCCTCGCTCGATAAAATCTTGCACGCAGTTAAGTCCTTGAAAAGCAATAAATTGTATTGCAGTGTCAATTTACCAATACGGCTCATGTATTTGAAAATTGACACATAGGGGTTTACCCTGCAATTAATATCTTATTTTCATGAATTATTACTTTTCTCCCTGGCGGCAGTCGCGGCTGTGCGAGGGCGGAAAACGAGTAATTGCAAACGACCTGTACCGCTCAAACCCAAGGGTAAGAGGACTGGGGCCTTGAGCGGCAGCGGCGCGGTCAATTGAATTTCCGGATTTCCAGGTGGGCAGCGGCCTTGCGCAAGCAAGGTCCGGCCCAGGCCGCCTGTCGCACATGAAAAACGCACTGTGGGTTCGATCGATGCGGACGAGATGGCCGCTCTAAGGATAATCAGGATGAATAATTTAAAAATATCGACCAGGCTGGCATTGATTATTGGATGGCTGTCCGTCTTGATGATGGGCATCGGCGGGGCCGGCATATATGGCATGCGCCAGACCAATGCCGGATTCCAGACGGTTTACGAAGACCGCATGGTCGCGCTGGGGGAGCTGCTGGACGTCCAGAGGCAGTTGTTGCGCAACCGGAGTTCGGTGTCGCGGGCCGTCGCCATCGGCGATGCGCAGGAAACGGAAAGGCTGCTGCACGAGATCGCCGACGGGGTGGGGCGGATCGACACGGCATGGGCCGCGTTCAAGGCCACCACCCTGCTGCCCGAAGAGCAGGCCATCGCGAAGGACTTCGAGGGCCGCCGCAGGCTGTTTCTGGATGGGTTCCTCGTGCCTGCGCAGAGCGCCTTGCGCCAGGGACGCCTCGACGAGGCCCGGCGGCTGCTCATCGAGCAGGACGAGCCGCTGTACGGGCCGCTGCGCGTAGACATCGTCAAGCTGACGGATTTCCAGCTCGAGATGGGCAAGCGCGAATATGACTCGGCCCAGGCGCGGTACGTCACCGTGGAGATCCTCTCCATCGCCCTGACGTCCATCGGCATCGGCCTTGCGATCCTGCTCGGCATCGCGCTGATACGCGGCATCCAGTCCTCGCTGAAGCAGGCCGTGGCATCGGCCCACGCCATCGCCGGCGGGGACCTGACGCGTTCCGTCGAGGTCCGCGGCAAGGACGAAATCGCGACCCTGCTCGATGCCCTGCGCAAGATGCAGGAAGGGTTGCGGGAGGTGGTGCGTTCGGTGCGCGGCAGTTCGGACAGCGTCGCCGCCGCCAGCTCCCAGATCGCGCAAGGCAATATGGATCTTTCCGCCCGCACGGAGAGCCAGGCCGGCGCCCTGGAGGAAACCGCGGCGTCGATGGAAGAGCTCAATGCGACGGTGCGCCAGAATGCCGACAACGCGCAGCAGGCCAACCAGCTCGCGCAAAGCGCCTCGGCGGTCGCGGAGCGCGGCGGCAAGGCCGTGTCGGAGGTCGTGGGCACGATCAAGGAGATCAGCGAATCCAGCAACAAGATCTTCGACATCATCCAGGTCATCGACTCGATCGCGTTCCAGACCAATATCCTCGCGCTCAACGCCGCGGTGGAGGCGGCCCGCGCGGGCGAGCAGGGACGAGGCTTCGCCGTGGTGGCTTCCGAGGTGCGGGCGCTGGCGCAGCGTTCGGCCACGGCGGCCAAGGAAATCAAGACGCTGATTCTCGACAGCGTCGGCCGGGTCGAGCAGGGCAGCGAGCTTGCCGCCCAGGCGGGCGCCACGATGAACGACGTCGTTGCGTCCATACGCCAGGTGACCGACATCGTCGGGGAGATCAGCGCCGCCAGCGTCGAACAGAGCACCGGCGTGAGCCAGGTCGGAGAGGCCGTCACCCAGATGGACCAGGCCACTCAGCAGAACGCCGCCCTGGTGGAGGAAATGTCGGCCGCGGCCGCCAGCCTGCGCAGCCAGGCCGAGGAACTCGTACGCACGGTGGGGGTGTTCAGGCTCGACGCCGGGGCGGCCGATTCCGGCGCGTCCGCCGGCAAGGCCGGAAGAAGGGCCGCGCAGCCGCCGCGCGCCGCGGTTCCCGCGAAACCCGCGGCGGAGCGCTCCGCCGCGTTGCCCGGGCCCCGTCCCGCCATGGCGTTGCAGGGAACGAGCGACTCGGACTGGGAAACGTTCTGAGATGCCCGGAGCCTAGCGTCGTGATCAGTTCAGAGCAGGAAGTGCAGTTGTGGACGATTCTGGAGCATTTGCCGATACAGGTGGCCTGGCTCAATCCTCGCCTTCAATGCAAGTATGCGAACCAGCCATTCAGCAATGAAACCGGCCTGCCGCCCGAGGCGCTGAAAGGCGTCCGGGTCCTGGACTCGCTGCCGCCCGAATGGCGGGCGGCGCTGGCGCCCGCGGTTGCCGATGCGGTGCGGGGGAACCGCGCCCGGCTCGATTTCTCCGCGAAGCGCGCGGACGGGTCGGTTGCGCACAAGCGGGCCACCGTGCTGCCGCAGGCGCGCGGCGCGGGAGGCGCGGAATGCGATGCCTTGATACTGGTGTCCGACCACACCGAGTCCACGCGCATGCGGCAGCGGCTCCGGTCGTCCGTGAACGCGCTGGCGGAGCTGAAGGTCGCCCTGGATGCGCACGCCATCGTCGCCGTGACCGATGCGCGCGGCGTGATCACCTCGGTCAACCAGAAGTTCTGCTCGATCTCCCAGTACGGAAGAAACGAGCTCATCGGGAAGACGCATCGCGTCGTCAATTCCGGCGTCCATGCGCCGGAGTTCTTCCGGAACCTGTGGAAAACCATTTCCTCGGGGAGAATCTGGACGGGCGAGATCTGCAACCGGGCCAAGAGCGGATCGCTGTATTGGGTGCAGACGACCATCGTTCCCTTTCTGGATGCTTCGGGCAGACCGCTGCGGTACATCTCCCTGCGGGTCGACGTCACGCAGCGCAAGTTGCTGGAAGAGGACAGCGCGAAGCGCGCGTTCTTCGACGAGCTGACCGGATTGCCGAACCGCAGCCTGATGAAGCGGCGCCTGTACGAAGCGAAGAAGGCCTGCGCCCGGTCCGGCACATACGGGGCCCTGATGTTCCTGGACCTGGACAACTTCAAGGAGGTCAACGACACACTCGGGCACGAGAGCGGCGATGAATTGCTCAAGCAGGCCGGCGCGCGCCTGAGCGCCCTGATGCGCGAGGACGACACCGTCGCCCGGGCGGGCGGGGACGAATACGTCATTATCGCCGGCAACCTCGGCCGGGACGAGGCCGCGGCCGTCATGAAAACCCAGGCCATGACGGAGCGGATCCGCCGGGAACTGAACCGGCCCTACGACATCCAGCAGGTCGAGGTGCATTCTTCTCCCAGCATCGGCATGGTGTTGTTCCATGGGGATTCCGAGTGCGACGGAGACATCCTCAAGCACGCCGACATGGCCCTGTACCGCTCGAAAATGCAGGGCAAGAACCAGGCGAGCCTGTTCGACCTGGCCCTGCGCGACAGCATCCTGCGGCGGGCGTCCACGCTGGCGGACTTGCGGACGGCGATCGCGCGCGGGCAATTCCGCCTGTACTTCCAGCCCGTGGTCGATGCCCGGCGCGAGGTCATCGGCTACGAGGCGCTGATCCGCTGGCTGCATCCCGAGCGGGGCGTGGTGCTGCCCAGCCAGTTCATCGGCCTGGCGGAGCAGACCGGGCTCATCCTGGAAATCGGCGAATGGGTGCTGCGGGAAGCCTGCCGGCGACTGCGCGCCTGGAGCCGCGGCGCGGAGACGGCGCAATGGAGCCTGTCGGTCAACGTCAGCGCCCGGCAGATCCGCGACCCCGGCTTTCCCGCGACGGTGGAGCGGCTGGTCGAAGAATGGGAGATCGATCCCAGGCTATTGCGCCTGGAACTGACCGAAAGCATGTTTCACACCCGGCCGGAGCAGCCCGTGGAAGTGATGGCCGCGCTGAAGAAGATCGGCATCCGCTTTTCCATGGACGATTTCGGCACGGGCTACTCGTCGCTCGCGTGCCTGAAAGACCTGCCGTTCGATCAGCTCAAGATCGATCGCGCTTTCGTCCGGGACCTGATGACCCACCCGCGGGGCAAGGCGATCGCGCGCATCATTCTCGACCTGGCGTGCGCCCTGGAATTGCATGTCGTGGCCGAAGGCGTGGACTCGATGGAGCAGTTCCATTTCCTGGAGGAGCATGGCTGCCAGGCATTCCAGGGCTATCTGTTCGGCAAGCCGGAACCGATGCCGGAGGACTCGGACGTACGCGGCTGAGCATCCTGCAGCCGGCAGAAATCCAGGAAGCGCAGCAGGGAGGGCTGCCATTCGTGGGCGCGCTGCCAGACGACGATGGTGGGAGGATTGTGCGCGCGCAGTTCGATGGGCAGGATGGCCGCGTCCCCATTCGCCGTCAGGCGGCGGGCCGCCGCCACCGGCAGCATGACCAGGTAATCCGTGGAACGGACGAACTCGTCGGTCAGCAACAGGTCGCTTACCTGGATGCCGCGGGGCGGCAGATCCAGTCCGGCCTGCAGGAACAGGTCGGCCAGCCTGGCATGCATCATGGTGTTCGGCCTGGGCTTGCACCACGGCTGGCCGTGCAGGTCCTGCAGCGTGACGCTCTGCCGCGAGGCCAGCGGCGACAGGCGCGCGTTGGCGATGACCACCAGCGGCTGCGGCGCCGTCAGGCGCAGGCGTCCCAGTTCCGGCGTGGCCAGGGTGTGGTCGTCATAGCACACCAGCGCGTCCAGCCCGTCCTGCTGGAGCAGTTCCGCCATCGCCCGGAATCCGCCCGCCTGCACGTCCAGCGCAATGCCGGGCTGCGCCTTATTGAATGCATGGATGAGCGGGGCGAGGCTGAGCTTGCCCATGTCCGTCGCCACCCCGACCCGCAGGCCGCCCTGGGCGCCGGAACGCACGTCGACGATGATCTCCGCCATCGAGCGCGCCCGCGCCACCAGCGCCTCCATGACCGGCAGCACCTGCGCGCCCATGGCGGTCGGCCGCCTGGCATTGCCGGCGCGTTCGAACAGTTTGAACCCCAGCCGGTCCTCCAGCTCCGCCAGCGTCTTCGAGACCGCCGATTCGCTGATGTTCGCCTGCCGGGCCACGTCCTTGGCGGTGGCCGCGTCCCGCAGGGCCAGGGCGATCTGCAAATGGCGCAGCTTGACCCTTGCGGCCAGCATGTCGATGGATTGTCGGTTAACCATTTGCTCAAGTAATTGGTAGAAAAATTCACTATACGGCAAGTCTGGGTGGAACGATCATGCCGTATTCATCACCCCTGCCGGAGAATCGCCATGACAGTCCGACACCGTCTCCACGCATTTTTCCTCGCCGTCGCCACGGCCTTCGCGGTGCCGTCCGGCGCCTCCGCCCAAGCCGCGGGCGGCGATGCCAAAGTCGTGCGGCTCGTGGTCGGCTATGCGGCCGGCGGGGCGGCCGACGCCGTGGCCCGCGCCTACGCCGAGCAGTTGCAGGCGGCCGGTTTCGCCAACGTCATCGTCGAGAACCGGCCGGGCGCGTCGGGCCGCGTGGGCTTCGACGCAGTGAAAAGGGCCCCGGCGGACGGCCTGACGCTCTACCTGGGCTCGTCGCCGATGTTCGTCATCTTCCCGCTGACCTACCGCAAGCTGGGATACGACCCGGACAAGGACCTGCGCCCGGTGGCCGTGGTGGTCGACGTGCCCACCGCGGCAGTGGCGGGCGCGAACCAGCCCTATCGCGACATGCCCGGCTACGTCCAATGGGCCGGGCAGGCGCAGGGCAAGGCCACGCTCGGGCTGGCGACGCTGGGCAGCCCGGGGCAGCTCGGGACGATAGAAATGGCGAAGCAGAACGGCTTGCAGGTCGAACCGGTGGTCTATCGGGGCGCCGCGCCCATGCTGGTGGACGTGGTCAGCGGCGAAGTCTCCATGGGCTGGGACGCGGTGGCCAGCATGATGCCGCTGTACGCCGGCGGAAAGCTGAAATTCCTGGGCGTGGCGGGCTCGCACCGCCTGCCCATGCTGCCCGACGTGCCGACGCTGCTGGAACAAGGCTATCCCCAATACCAGCACGCTTCGAGCTGGTATGGCATCTATGCGCCGGCCGGCACGCCGGACGCGGCCGTCAATGCGCTGGAACAGGCGTTCCTGGCCGCCGGCAAGAATCCGGCGCTGGTCGCCAAGCTGCAGGCCAGCGGCTTCCTGGTCGAGCCGCGCCCGGCCGCCGAGGCCAAGCGCCGGATGGAGACGGAGCGGGCGCACTGGGCGCCCGTGGTGAAGGCGGCAGGCATCGTGCTCGACGAATGACGGCGGGAACCGAAGAACGATGAGCGATGCCCTTTGCCAACTGAGCGCCGTGGACGCGGCGCGCCTGGTCCGCGACAAAGCCCTTTCTCCCGTCGAACTCGTCCGCGCGGCGCTGGAGCGGGCGGAGCGCCTGCAGCCGGTGCTGAACTGTTTCATCACGCTCTGTCCCGAGCGGGCGCTGGACGAAGCGCGCGCCGCCGAGGCGGCGCTCATGCGGGGCGATGCGCCGGGCCTGCTGCACGGCCTGCCGTTCACGGTCAAGGACCTGGTCAATACCGCGGGCGTCCGGACGACCTTCGGCGCCGTGCCGTTCCGCGACAACGTCCCGGCCGAGGACGCGCTGGCCGTGGCGCGGCTGCGCGGACACGGCGCGATCCTGATCGGGAAGACCACGACGCCCGAGTTCGGCGCCAAGTCGATGACGGACTCCCCGCTGTTCGGCCATACCCGCAACGCGTGGAACCTGGACCGCACCTGCGGCGGCTCCAGCGGCGGCGCGGCGGCGGCGACGGCGGCGGGAGTCACCGCCCTGGCCGTCGCGACGGACGGCGGCGGCTCGACCCGGATTCCGGCGGCCTGCAACGGCGTGGTGGGCTTCAAGCAGAGCATCGGCGCCATTCCGCACAGCCAGGCGCTGGACGCCATCGGCAACCAGACCTACGTCACGCCCACGACCCGGACGGTGGCGGATACCCGCTTGATGATGGCCGCCATGAGCGGCCCGCACTCCTGCGATCCATGGTCGCAGGGCATTCCGCAAGCCGATTACCTGCAGCAGGCGCCTGCTTCGGAGAGCCTGCGCGGCAAGCGCGTGCGCTATTGCGCCGCCCCGCCCGGCAAGCCGGTGGATCCCGACGTGCTGCGCGCGTTCGAGGCCGCGCTGGCGCGCCTGGCCGGCCTGGGCGCGGAGGTGGAGGCGTTCGACGGCGCCGGCCTCGACGTGGAGCCGATCTGGCGCGTGATCAACCACACGGTCTGGCGCGCGCGCTATCTGCCCCTGATCGAGCAGGCGCCCGAGGCCTACAGCGCGTCCCTGCGCCGGCAGATCGAATCCGCGGCGCAGTTCAGCGCGGTGCAGTACCAGGAGGCCATGTTTGCGCGCACGGCGGTCTACCGCAGGGTCCAGGCGCTGTTCGACCGGGCCGACCTGCTTGCGATGCCCACCCTGTCGCGGACCGCGGTGCCGCTGGGCACCGACATTTTCGATTCCATCGCCATCGGCGGCCGGGCGTTCGACGACATCCGGGCCCACTGGTATCCGTGGACGATGCTTTTCAACCTGACGGGTAATCCCGCGATCAGCGTTCCCTGCGGGCTGGGACAGGACGGCATGCCCATCGGGCTGCAACTGGTCGGCCGCTGCCACGCCGACCTGGACCTGCTGCTGGCCGCCGAGGCGTTCGAGCGCGCCGGGCCGCCGCCCGGACTGCCCGTCGTGCCGGACTGCCTGCCCGGATAAGGAAGCCCGGGGGGTCAGGCGCTGCGCCGGTACAGCGCCAAGGTGCCCGCCAACCCGATCAGCAGGCCGCCGCAGGCGCGGTTCAGCCAGCGCAGGCCGGCGCCCCGGAAGGCGCGCACCATCTGCGCGCCCAGCGTTGCATAGGCAAGCATCACCGCGATGTTCATGAAGGCCATGACGCCGGCCAGGATGGCGTACTGGGCGAACAGGGGCGCGCCCGGGTTGATGAACTGCGGCAGGAAGGCCGACATGAACAGCAGCGCCTTGGGATTGGTGAGCGCCACGGCGAAGCTGCGCAGGCCCAGGGCCAGGCCGCCGGGGCGCGCGGCGTCCGGCTGGGCGGACGGCATGATCGGCGCCGCGTCCGAGCGCAGCATCTTCCAGCCCAGGTAGGCCAGATAGGCCGCGCCCACCCATTTGATGAACTGGAAAGCGATCTCGGACGCCGCCAGCACCACGCCCAGGCCCGAGGCCACCGTGCCGATCAGGACCAGGTCGGCCAGCACCGCGCCGCCCATGCCCCAGCAGGCCGCCCGCACGCCGTGGCGCGAGCCGTTGCTCATGGCGAGCAGGACGGTGGGCCCGGGCGTGACGATCGTGACGGCCGAGGCCAGGATGAAAAGCAGCAGGGTGGCAAGGGTCATGGGAAAGCTCCGCGTGCGCCGGCGCGCCGTCCGCCAGTTTGCCGCCGGGCGCGCGGTTCGTCCAGGTCCGGCTACCATATCGGTCTTATCCACAGAATCCGCATCATGTCCACGCGCTCCGACTCCCCCTCTCTCGCCCCTCCGCTTTCCGCCGTCCTGCTTTCCAGCGCGGAGGTGGTGGAAGGCGTGCTGGACGGCCGGTCCCTGACGGACGCGCTGGCCGACGTGGATGCGTCCTTGCGGCCCGCGGTGCAGGCCGTGTCGTTCCATGCGATGCGCTACCTGGGCTGGGCCGATGCCATGGGCCGCGAGCTGGTGCAGCGCTACCCCAGCGTGCTGTTCGAATCCCTGCTGCTGGTGTCGCTGACCCTGCTGAAAGAAGAGGGCGAGGCCGCCGCGGCCCTGCCCGGCATGCCGGTCTACGCGCCCCACACGGTGGTGGACCAGGCGGTGACGGCGGCATCCCGCAACCGTGCCCTGGCCTCGTTCAAGGGCATGCTCAATGCCTGCCTGCGCCGCTTCCTGCGCGAGCGCGCGGCGCTCGAGGCGGCGGTCGCCGACAGCCCGGAAGCCCAGTGGAACCACCCCGGCTGGTGGGTCAAGCAACTGGCCGTGGCCTATCCGCAGCAGTGGCGCGAGATCCTCGCCAGCGCCAACGTGCCGGCGCCGCTGACCCTGCGCGTCAACCGCCGCCGCGCCAGCCGCGAGCAGGTGCTGGCCGCATTCCAGGCGGCGGGGCTGGACGCCGAACCCGTGGGGGCGTCCGGCCTGGTGCTGTCCACGCCCAGGCCCGTGGCGCAATTGCCGGGATTTGCCGAGGGCTGGTGGTCGGTGCAGGACGCCGGCGCGCAACTGGCGGCCGAACTGCTGGCTCCGGCCCAGGGCATGCGGGTGCTGGACGCCTGCTCGGCGCCGGGCGGCAAGACCGCGCATCTGCTGGAACTGGCCGACATCGACCTGCTGGCCCTGGACGCCGACGCCGGCCGCCTGGCCCGCGTGCAGCAGAACCTGGACCGCCTGGGCCTGGGCGGCAGCCATGTCCGGCTGCAGGCGGCCGACGCCGCCGACCTGGATGGCTGGTGGGACGGCAAGCCCTTCGACGCCGTGCTGGCCGACGTGCCCTGCACGGCCTCGGGCATCGTGCGCCGCCACCCCGACATCCGCTGGCTGCGGCGCGAGAACGACGTGCGGCGCACGGCCGCCCTGCAGGCCCGCATCCTGGACGCGCTGTGGCGCACCGTGGCGCCCGGCGGCCGGTTGCTCTATGTAACCTGCTCGGTGTTTCCCATCGAGGGCGTGCGCCAGGCGCTGGAATTCCTGCAGCGCCATCCCGACGCGGCCCGGCTGGACGCGCCCGGCCAATTGCTGCCAGTTGCGGTCGATGCAACACCCGCGGCGCAGCGCGACGGGTTTTTCTACGCCTTGTTTGCCAAGCAGTCCTGAATCGCCAAGAATAGGGGCATGACGTAGTCTCGGTGTCGTATGTCCATTATCTCGCGCTTATTTCTTGGGTTGTTGCTGGTATCTGCCTTGGTTTCGTTCGTGCCTGGCGGAGAGGCCCATGGGGCCGAGCCCAGGGTGACCCAGGTGCGTCCGGTAGTGCGCGACGGCATGCTGGAGATCGACGCCGACATCGAATTCGGATTGAACGACCAGTTGCGGGACGCCGCCCAGCGCGGCGTGCCCTTGTATTTCACCGCCGACCTCACCATCACGCGCGAACGCTGGTGGTGGTTCGACAAGTCCCTGGTGGACACCTCCCGGACCTGGCGCATCGTCTATAACGCGCTGACCCGGCAGTGGCGCGCCGGCGTGGGCGAGCTGTCCTTCCCGGTCGCCTCGCTCGACGACGCCATGGGAGTCGTCCGCCACGTCCGCAACTGGCCGGTGGCCGACGCCGCCGAGTTCGACGCGGACGTGCTCTACGGCGGCCAGTTGCGGCTGCGCCTGGACACCTCGCTGCTGCCGCGGCCCTTCCAGGTCAACGCCCTGAACAGCAGTTCGTGGGTGCAGGCGACGCCCTGGACCGACTTCTCGTTCGTGCTGAGCGACAAGGAGAAAGACCCCTCATGAGGCTTTTGCTGCGGCTGGCCCTGATGATCGGCGCCGTGAGCGGCCTGGCGTTGCTGGGCCTTCTGGCCTGGTCCACCGGCAATGCCTCGCGGTTCGCGCGCTATTACGACACGCTGCTGGTACTGAACGGCATTTTCGCGCTGGCGCTCTTCGTCTGGGTGGTGGCGTTGACCGTCAGGCTGGCCAGGCAGATCCGCCGGCGCCAGTTCGGGGCGCGGCTGACCGCCCGTTTCTCGCTGGCGTTCGCGCTGATCGGCGTGGTGCCCGGCGCCCTGATCTACACCGTGTCGGTGCAGTTCATGTCGCGCTCGATCGAATCCTGGTTCAACGTGCGCGTGGACACCGCGCTGGAGGCGGGCCTGAACCTGGGCCGCGCGGCGCTGGATTCGTTGCTGGCCGACCTGGACGCGCGCGCGCGCTCCATGGCGGCGGAACTGAACCGCAACAGCGACAGCGGCGTGGCGCTGACCCTGACGCGGCTGCGCGAGGCCAACGGCGTGCAGGAAGCCATGGTGTTCACCGGCAGCGGGCGCATGGTGGCATTTTCCACCAGCCAGTACGGCCAGTTGCTGCCGGCCATGCCGCCGTCCACCGTCATGAACCAGCTCCGGCTGGCGCGCGGCTACTCGGCCGCCGAGGCCGACGATCCCATCACGCCCGGCGCCGAAGGCGGGCTGCACCTGCGCGTGGTGATCCCGCTGGCCGGGCCGGACCGCTACGACAACCTGCTGGGCGCGGCGTCCGAGCCCCGCTGGCTGCAGTTGCTGCAGCCCGTGCCCGAGCAGATCGCGCACAACGCCAACCAGGTGCAGCAGGGCTTCCGCGACTACCAGGAACTGGCGCTGTCGCGGCTGGGCCTGCGCAAGCTCTACGGCATCACCCTGACCCTGGCGCTGCTGCTGGCGGCGTTCGGCGCCATCGCGGTGGCCCTGTCGCTGTCCAAGCGCCTGGTACGCCCGCTGCTCAGCCTGGCCGGCGGCACCCAGGCGGTGGGCGTGGGCGACTACCGGCCGCTGCCCGAGCCGCCGGAGCGCGACGAAGTCGGCCAGCTCACGCGGTCGTTCAACGCCATGACGCGCCAGTTGGACGAGGCGCGGCGCATGGTCGAAAGCAACCGCCAGCAGCTCGAACGCTCCAACGTCTACCTGGAAAGCGTGCTGTCGAACCTGTCCTCCGGGGTGCTGGTGTTCGACGAGTCGTTCCGCGTCACCACGGTCAACCAGGGCGCCCAGACCATCCTGGGCGCCGACCTCCGTTCGGTCATCGGCCGCCCGCTGGAGACGGCGGACGGCATGCTGGAGTTCGCCAATATCGTCCGGCAGGCGTTTTCCGCGCATGCGGCGGTGGGCTCCGAGCGCCAGCACTGGCAGCAGCAGTTCGAGATCAGCCCGGCCCAGGGCAGCGCGCCGGTCGCGCCGCAGCCCCTGACCCTGCTGGCGCGCGGCACCCACCTGAAGGTGGACGGGCGCGGCAACGGCTACCTGGTGGTGTTCGACGACATTACCGAAGTGATTTCGGCCAACCGGACGGTGGCCTGGGGCGAGGTGGCCCGCCGGCTGGCGCACGAGATCAAGAACCCGCTGACCCCGATCCAGTTGTCGGCCGAGCGCCTGGCCATGAAACTTGAGGGCAAGCTGCCCCCGGCCGAAGCCCAGATCGTCGAACGGTCCACCAACACGATCGTCAACCAGGTGGCCTCGCTCAAGCAGATGGTGGACGATTTCCGCGAATACGCCCGCACGCCGCCGGCCGTGATGCAGCGGATCGATTTCAACGCGCTGGTGGCCGACGTGCTGTCGCTGTACGGCTGGGAGCCCGACGGCGGCTCGCCGCGGCACGGCGGGAAGGCCCTGAACCTGGACGTGACCCTGGGCCCGGACCTGCCGGCCATCGAGGGCGATCCCACCCAGTTGCGCCAGGTGATCCACAACCTGCTGTCCAACGCCCGCGACGCGATCGCCGAGCAGGGCGGCCAGGGGCGGGTCAGCGTCACGACGCAGCTCATGCGCAGCGAACAGCCCGACCGCGCGGACCAGGAGGCGCTCAGGTTCACCGTGGCCGACACCGGTCCCGGCTTCCCGCCCCAGGTCATGCAGCGCGCGTTCGAGCCGTACGTCACCACCAAGTCCCACGGGACTGGGTTAGGATTGGCAATCGTGCGCAAGATCGTCGAAGAACACGGCGGGCGCATAGACCTTGCAAACCGCAAGGACGGGGGCGCGCGGATCTCCATCTTGTTGACCCGGCTGGCTTCCGAGGCCGATACTATGGACGCGACCGCGCAAGAAAAGGATAATGCGGCTACGCAATAGGTGGATGCTTTATGGCCAGAATTCTGGTGGTTGACGACGAAGTCGGTATACGCGAGCTTTTGTCGGAGATCCTTTACGACGAAGGACACACGGTCGAGCTGGCTGAAAACGCAGCGCAGGCGCGCGCCGCGCGATTGCGCATGCGCCCGGACCTGGTGCTGCTGGACATCTGGATGCCCGACACCGACGGCGTTAGCCTGCTGAAGGAATGGGGCTCGCAAGGCCTGCTGGACATGCCCGTGATCATGATGAGCGGCCATGCCACCATCGATACGGCGGTCGAAGCCACGCGCATCGGCGCCATGGATTTCCTCGAAAAACCCATTACGCTGCAGCGCCTGCTGAAGACCGTGGCCGCCGGCCTGGCCCGTGGCCGCGCGCCGCACCCGGCGCCCGTGTCCGCGCATCCGGCCGCCGCCGCCAGCCCGGCCGTGGCGCTGGAAGACGAACTCGATCCCCCGGCGCTGGCCGCCGCGCCCGCCAACGAAATCCCGGTCGCGTCCAACGGCCAACTCGGCAGCATTTCGCTGGACCAGCCCCTGCGCGAAGCGCGCGACGAGTTCGAACGCATCTATTTCGAATACCACCTGGTCCGCGAAAGCCACAGCATGACCCGGGTATCGGAGCGCACCGGCCTGGAGCGCACCCACCTCTACCGCAAGCTCAAGCAATTGGGCATCGAGTCCGCACGCAAGCGGAGCTCATGAAGATCCTGATCATGGGCGCTGGTCGCGTAGGCACCAGCGTGGCGGAGAACCTGGTGTCGGAAGAGAACGACATCACGGTCATCGATTCGGATCCCGTCCAGCTTCAGTACCTGCAAGAGCACTTCGACCTGCGCGTCGTCCTGGGCGACGGCTCGCAGGTGTCGGTGCTGGAAGCCGCCGGCGCGGCCGACACCGATCTGCTGATCGCCTGCGCGGCCTCCGACACCGCCAATATGGTGGCCTGCAAGATCGCCCGCCAGCTCTTCAACATCCCCCGCCGCATCGCCCGCATCCGCTCGGTCGAATTCGCCGAGCACCCGGAACTCATGAGCGAAGAGGGCTTCTGCATCGATGCGCTGATCAGCCCGGAGCGCAGCGTCACCACTTATCTGCAGAGCCTGATCGAATTCCCCGAGGCCCTGCAGGTGGTCGAATTCGCCGAAGGCCGGGTCAGCGTCGTGACCGTCCGGGTGGGCCACGGCAGCCCCATGGCCCATTCCCCGGTCGACAAGCTGCGCGACGTCTGGCCGGACGTAAAGGCCCGCGTGATCGACGTGCTGCGCGGCGGCCGGCCGCTGCGCGCCGGCAGCGGCACCGTCATCGCCCCGGGCGACGAAGTGGTCCTGGTGGTGGACTCGCGCGACGCGCGCCGGGCGGTCCGGCAACTGCGCGAGGCCGAGCGCGACGTGCGCCGCGTCATGATCGCGGGCGGCGGCAACATCGGCCTGCGCCTGGCGCGCCAGCTCGCCGAGGAAAAATACAGCGTCCGCATCATCGAGCGCGACCTGAAGCGCTGCGAATACCTGGCCACGCAACTGCCCGACACCGTGCTGGTCCTGCACGGCAGCGGCACCGACGAGGCCCTGCTGGAACGCGAGAACATCGAAGACATGGACACCTGGCTGGCGCTCACCAGCGACGACGAGGACAACATCATGTCCTCGCTGCTGGCCAAGCGCCTGGGCGCGCGCAAGGTGATCGCCCTGATCAACCGCCAGGCCTACGGCGAGCTGATGCAGGGCAGCCACATCGATATCGCCGTGTCGCCTTCCCAGGCCACCATGAGCGAACTGCTGCGCCACGTGCGCCGCGGCGACGTGGCCGCCGTGCACCGCCTGCGCCAGGGCGTGGCGGAAGCCCTGGAGGCCATCGCCCACGGCGACCGCTCCACTTCCAAGGTGGTCGGCCGCAAGGTGGGGCAGGTCAGCCTGCCCAAGGGCGCCAGCATCGGCGCGCTGGTGCGCGAGGACGAAATCATCCTGCCGGACGCCGATACCGTGATCGAATCCGACGACCACGTGATCGTCTTCGTTCCGTCGCGCCGGCTGATGCCGCGCGTGGAAAAGCTGTTCCAAGTCTCGGCATCCTTCTTCTGACAACTCCATGAAGCGCGTCCTGGGCACCCTCTACATCCTGGGCCTGACGATGGTGATGTTCGCGCTCACCATGCTGATCCCGCTGGGCGTGGCCTACGCGGGCGGCGACGCGGCGCGCGAGGCCTTCCTGGACGGGTTCTTGCTGTCGGTGGGCATCGGCGGCGGGCTGGCCGCGCTGACGCGCCGCGCCCGCTGCGAGCTGCGGGCGCGCGACGGCTTCGTGCTGGTGTCGGCCGTGTGGGCGGGGCTGCCGCTGCTGGCTGCCATTCCGCTGCTGCTCTACTTTCATGGCGCCGGATTGCCGCTGTCATTTACGGAAGCGTACTTCGAAGCCATGTCGGGCCTGACCACCACGGGCGCGACCGTCCTGAGCAACCTGGACACATTGCCGGCCTCGATCAACCTGTGGCGGGCCACGCTGGTCTGGATCGGCGGCATGGGCATCCTGGTGCTGGCCGTGGCCATCCTGCCGCTGCTCGGTGTCGGCGGCCACCAGGTGGTGCGCGCGGAAACGCCCGGACCGATGAAGGACGAACGCCTGACGCCCCGCATCGCCAGCACCGCCAAGGCGCTGTACGCGGTGTATTTCGTATTCTCCATCCTGTGCTTCCTGGCGTACCGGGCGGTCGGCCTGTCGTGGTTCGAGGCCTGGTGCCACATGGCCACGACGATGGGGCTGGGCGGCTTCTCCACCTGGGACGAGGGCTTCGCCCATTTCGATTCGGTGGCCGTGGAGATGGTGGCGATGGTGTTCATGCTGATCGCCGGCATCAACTTCGCCACCCATTTCAATGCCTTCCGCCAGCGCAGCGGGCGCGCCTACCTGCGCTGTCCCGAAGCCATCCCGTACCTGGTCGTCGTCCTGGGGGTGGGACTGGTCATTTCCGTGTTCCTCTATGTGAAAGGGGTCTATGGCGACCCGCTGGAGGCGCTGCGCTACGGCATGTTCAACACGATCTCGATGGCCACCACCACCGGCTACGCCAATACCGATTTCGCGCAGTGGCCGCTGTTCGCGCCGCTGACGATGCTGCTGCTGTCCGGGTTCGCCACGTCGGCGGGTTCGACGGGGGGCGGCATCAAGATGATCCGGGCGATCCTGCTGGTCAAGCAGGCCCGCAACGAGCTGGTCACCATGCTGCACCCGCACGCGATCAGCCCGGTGCGGATCAACGGCAGGGCGGTCGAGGGCCGCACCATGTCGTCCGTGCTGGCCTTCATGCTGTTCTACGGCCTCTCCATCGCCGTTTTCACCAGCCTGCTGCTCCTGTCCGGCCTGGACCCCATCACCGCGTTCTCGGCCGTTTTCGCCAGCGTGAACAACACCGGGCCTGGGCTGGGGCCCGTGGGCCCCATGGGGAACTTCGCGGTGCTGTCCGACTTCCAGATCTGGGTCTGTACCTTCGCGATGCTGATCGGGCGCCTGGAACTGCTGACGGTACTGGTGCTGTTCACCCCGATTTTCTGGCGGAAGTGAGTGTTGCGGGCGCCGCTCAGTGTCTGACACCGGGCGCCGCTCAGTGTCTGACACCCTTGGTGAGACGGCGCTCAGTGCATGCAGGCCCCACCCAGGGTGTCTGACACCAACCGAGTGCCGATGGCGTCAGACACCCGGGAGGAGCCGCCGCGGCTTGGGTAGGCATCTCACAAGGGTGTCAGACACCTGCCGCAGGGGGGCTGACATCAACCGAGTCCCCCGGACGCCGCAAAGTGTCTGACACCCTTGGTGAGACGGCGCGCAGTACATGCAGGCCCCACCCAGGGTGTCTGACACCAACCGAGTGCCGATGGTGTCAGACACCCGGGAGGAGCCGCCGCGGCTTGGGTAGGCATCTCACAAGGGTGTCAGACACCTGCCGCAGGGGGTCTGACATCAACCGAGTGCCCCGGATGTCGCAAAGTGTCTGACACCCTGGTGAGACGGCGCTCAGTACATGCAGGCCCCACCCAGGGTGTCTGACACCAACCGAGTGCCGATGGTGTCAGACACCCGGGAGGAGCCGCCGCGGCTTGGGTAGGCATCTCACAAGGGTGTCAGACACCTGCCGAGCCGCCGCAGCCTGGACGGGCATTCCCGTGTGTCAGACACCTGCCGCCGCCTCCCCGATTCGACCCGTAATAACCCTAATCAGGGTTATCCCTTCCTCCTCCGGAAGCCCCTTCCAGACTCGCCATCCGGACTTCGCCGGCCGGAAACCCGCGCCGTTTCTACGTCGTAAGCGCTTGCTCACTTTCTCTCGCAGGGAAAAACCGAATGCTTCGCGATGTTGCACATAAATGTCACGATTCTCAATCGTTTTGCCACAAAACAGCGGCTATCATGCATGCACAAGCTGCCGTCTAGTGCCCCCCGGGAAGTTGCCGGGCTTCAAGGTCGAACGGCGCACACCCTCATCAAACATTCAAAGGAGTCCGAGATGGAACAGATCCCGTTCATTTCGTCGGCCCCCAACACCCTGGGCATCGAGCTCGAGCTGCAACTGATAGACCCCCGCAGTTTTGACCTGACCGCAGCCTCTGACGAGCTGCTGGCCCAAATGGCCAACCACCCCATAGCCGACCGCGTCAAACCGGAAATCACGCGGTCCATGATCGAATTGAATTCGTCGGTGCACGAGCACCCCATGGGCCTCCTGGCCGAAATGCGCGAGATGCGCGATGCGCTGGTCGAGGCGGCGGACGCCGTGGGCGTATCGGTCGCGGGAGGCGGCGCCCATCCCTTCATGCGCTGGCAAGAGCGCTCCATCTCCGACACCCCGCGCTTCCAGTACCTGGCCGAAATGTATGGTTACCTGGCGCGTCAATTTACTGTCTTCGGCCAGCACATCCACCTGGGAGTCAAAAGCGGCGACGATTCCATCAAGCTCCTGCGCCGCCTGTCTCCCTACGTGCCGCATTTCATCGCGCTGTCGGCCTCCTCGCCGTACTGCGAGGGCGTGGACACGCTGTTCTCGTGCTCGCGCCTGAACGCGGTCAACAGTTTCCCGCTGGCCGGCCACATGCCGCCCGAGGTGAAGGACTGGTACCAGTTCGAGGCGCACCTGGCGCAGTTGCGCGCCTACGGCCTGGCCGAGAGCATCAAGGACCTGTATTGGGACATCCGCCCCAAGCCGGAATTCGGTACGGTCGAGATCCGCGTCTGCGACACGCCGCTGACGGTCGAGCGCGCCTGCCAGATCGCGGCGTTCGCCCAGGCCCTGGCGGTGCTGCTGATGCGCGAGGACGATCCCAGCGACAACGCCTGGCTGTCCTACCGCAGCAATCACTTCCAGGCCTGCCGTTTCGGCCTGCAGGGCAGCTACGTGACGCCGGACGGCCAGCGCCTGCGCCTGATGGACCACCTGCGGGCGCTGTTCCAGCGCCTGATGCCGGTGGCCGAGGAACTGGGCACGGGCGACATGATCGCGGCCCTGCGCGACGAATCCATGCGCAGCGGCAACGATTCGCGCTGGCTGCGCAGCCAGTTCCACCGCCTGCGCGACCTGCCGCTGCTGGTGGAAGCCATGTCGAATGCATGGCGCGGCGTGGCGGCGGGGGCCAGCGCGCCCGCCGAGCCCACGGCGGTCCTGCGGCGCCGCATCCGGGCCACGTCCGAACCCATGCAGCCCTTGCCGGCGTCCGAGCCCGGGGTCAGCGTGCCGATACCCGAACGCCTGCACTAGGGCTTTTGGCCGGCACCCGCCTCAGGGGTTGCCGCGGTGCCGGCCGCCGATCGCGCTGACCGACAGCAGGGTTTCGCCTGCGGTGCTGCGGTGCGCCGCCGCGCGCCAGGCATGGCCGTAAGCCACTTCGATGCTCAAGGCGATCACGCCGTCCGGCCTGCGCTGCGCTTCCAGCGCGGCGCAGAGGCGGTCGCGCCAGTCCCGGCCCACCAGGCCGCCGCGGCGGCCTTCGGCGGGGTTCCCGCCCAGCGCGCGCACGTCCTCCAGCAGCTTTTCGGGGCTGCGGTAGGTCAGCGTCAGGATCTCCTGGTCCATGACGGGGTCGGCGAAGCCGTTTTCCACCAGCAGGTCGCCGAAGTCGTGCATGTCCACGAAGGAGGGCGTGGCCGTGCGCAGCCCGGCGTCGGCCAGGGCCTGGCGCAGTTCGCGCAGGGTGGCCGGCCCCAGACAGGAGAACATGGCCAGCCCGCCCACTTTCAGGACGCGGCGCCATTCCGCCAGCACGGCGTGCGGGGCGCGGTGCCAGTGCATGGCCAGGTTGGACCACACCAGTTCCAGCGATTCGGGCGGCAGCCCGGTGTCGGCCAGGTCGGCGTCCACGAAGGCCGGGGCGGGCAGGCCGCGCCGGGCCAGCTTGCCGATCCAGGCCGACAGCCCGGCCGGCGCATGGCGCTTGCGCGCCAGGTCCAGCAACGGGGCGCAATTGTCCAGCCCGGTGTAGGCGGCCTCGGGATAGCGTTCGCGCAGCAGGGGCAGGTTGTCGCCCGCGCCGCAGCCGGCATCCAGCATCGCCTGGGGCTGGACGCGGATGTACTGTAGCCGGCCCAGCATGCGGCGGGCGATTTCACCGTACAGGAACTGGGCGTCGGACAGGTCGCCGCGGCGGGCGAACTGCCTGGGCACGTCGGCGCTGACGATGGGCAGGGAGGGAAGCGTTGCGGGTTCTGGCAGGGACATTTCGGTCGCGCCCGCGCCTTGGTGGCGGAGCGGATCATGGTTTCATGAGGGATGGCATCCATTATTGCGCATCCCGGCCGCGGGCTCCGATTGTCCCTACAACGCATGGGGCGGCGGCTGCTGTCCCGCGTCGGCTGCGACTGCCTCTTGTGCGGCGCGCGGGTGGCGGGGGCGCGGCTCTGCCCGGGCTGCGAGGCCGACATTCTCGCCCGGGGGCCGGCCGCCTTGCCGCGCTGCCTCCGCTGCGCCCTCAGGCTGCCCCGCGGCGCGCCATGCTGCTCCGCCTGCCTGGGCGCGCCGCGGTCCTACGCGCGCACGATCGCGGCATTCGACTACGAACCGCCCGCCGACGCCCTGGTGCTGATGCTGAAGGCCAGGCTGCGGCTCAGCGCGGCGCCCGTGCTCGCCCGGCTGATGGCGGCCGCCATCGCCCAGGACGGCCCCTTGCCCGCCGGTATCCTGCTGGCGCCCGTACCCGCCAGCCGCGCCTCGCTGCGCCGGCGCGGCATGAATCCCGCCGCCGAGATCGCCCGCAGCCTGGCCGCCGAGCTGGAATTGCCCCTGGCGCGCGGCCTGCTGTCGCGGCGGCGCGAGGCCCCGGGGCAGACCGGCAGAAGCCGGCAGGCCCGCCGGCGCGCCGCGATCGGCCTGTTTGCCTGCGAAGGCGGGGTGCAGGGGCGGCACGTGGCCGTGGTGGACGACGTCATGACGACGGGCAGCACGGCCGATGCCGCGGCCCGCGCGCTGCTGGCCGCGGGGGCGGCGAGCGTCACGGTGCTGGTGGCCGCGCGCACGCCATGACGCCATGAGCCGGCGCGGCGGCAAATCGGCGACAATCCCGGCATACGGCGCTCTGCGCCGCAAGCTGTCTGCCGAGTCCCATCCGCCATGTTCCACGTCATCCTCGTCTGCCCCGAGATCCCGCCCAATACCGGCAACGCCATCCGCCTGTGCGCCAACACGGGCGCCCAATTGCATCTGGTGCGCCCGCTGGGTTTCGAACTGGACGACGCCCGCATGCGCCGGGCCGGCCTGGACTATCACGAATGGCAGCCGGTCCGGGTGCACGATACGCTGGAAGAGGCCCTGGCCGACACGGGGGCCGGGCCGTCCAATATCTACGCGCTGACCACGCACGCGCAGCGCAGCGTGGCCGACATCGGCTTCAAGCCGGGCGACGTATTCGTGTTCGGCCGGGAAACCGCCGGGCTGTCGGAGGAACACCAGGCGATGTTCCCGCCCCAGCAGCGCCTGCGGCTGCCCATGCGCGCCGGCCAGCGCAGCCTGAACCTGTCGAACGCCGTCGCGGTGACGGTGTTCGAGGCCTGGCGGCAGCAGGGGTACGAAGGGGGCGTGTGACGGCCTGCGCGCGCAGCCCTGCGATCAATCCAGCGACAGTTTCAGCTTCTCGATCACCTGGTCCCAGCGCGCTTTTTCGTTCTTGATGCGCGCGGTCAGCGCTTCGGGCGTGGAGGGCGCGGGCGTGAAGTACTGCAGCGCGAGTTGCTTGCGCACGGCCTCGCTGTCGATGATGCGCGCCAGTTCGCTGTTCAGCCGCTCGACGATCGGGGTGGGCGTGCCCGCCGGGACCAGCACGGCGTTCCACGAAATGGCCTCGAAGTCCGGGTAGCCCTGGGACGCCATGGTCGGCACGCCCGGCAGCGCCTCGCTGGGCTGGAGGCTGGTCACGGCCAGCAGCTTGACCTTGCCGTCGCGCGCCTGGGGCACGGCGATGGCCGGCACCATGAACCCGGCCTGCACGTCGCCGCCGATGATGGCGGTGATCACCTGCGGGAAGCCGGAATAGGGGATGTGCGCCAGGTCGACGCCCGCGCTTTCCTTGAACATTTCCATCGCCAGGTGGGCCGAGCTGCCCGGGCCCACGGAACCGTAGTTCAGCGAGTTGCCGCGGCGCTTCACCAGGGCGACGAAATCCTTGACGTTGTCGACCTGCAGGCTGGCGGGAACGACCAGCACGTTGGGGCTGGTGCCCACCAGGGACACGGGCGCCAGGTCGCGCAGCGGGTCGTAGCCCAGGGTCTTCTTGTACAGCGTGGGCGCGGTGACCAGCGGGCCGTTGATCGTGTAGAGCAGCGTATAGCCGTCAGGCTTGGCCTGCGACACGACGCGGGTGCCGATATTGCCGCCGGCGCCCGGCTTGTTGTCGATCACGATGGGCTGTCCCAGGGCCTGGGACAGCGGTTCGGAGATCGTGCGCGCCAGGATGTCGGGCGAGGACCCGGGCGGGAAGGGCACGACCATGTGGATCGGACGGTCGGGCCAGTCGGCGTGGGCGGCGGCGGGCAGGATCGCGGCCAGGCTCAGGCACAGGCCGCGTAGCAACTGGCCGACCCGGAACTTGCGGGTTCGCGTCATGAAGAGTGTCTCCTCGGTGGGGGCGTGGTGTCTTGTCGTGGGTCAGTGGGGCTGGCCGCCGGGCGGACCGTCCGGCAGGCCGGCCGCGCTTTCGTAGCGGGCGTCGCGGGCGAGCAGGGCGGATACGGCCGTCATGGGGGCCACGCCGTCGAACAGCACGGCGCAGACGGCCTCGGTGATCGGCAGCTCGACGCCGATGGCGCGGGCGCGCTCCAGGGCGGCGCGCGCGCAGCGCACGCCTTCGGCCGTGATGCCGCTGGCCAGGATGTCGGCCAGTTTGCGGCCGGCACCGATTTCCAGGCCGACGCGGCGGTTGCGCGACAGTTCGCCGGTGGCGGTCAGCACCAGGTCGCCCAGGCCGGTCAGGCCGGCGAAGGTCTCGGTCCGCGCGCCCAGGGCCACGCCGAAGCGGGTCATTTCGGCCAGGCCGCGGGTGATCAGCGCGGCGCGGGCGTTGGTGCCCAGCGCGAGGCCGTCGCAGATGCCGCAGGCCACGGCGATGACGTTCTTCAGCGCGCCGCCCACCTCCACCCCGACCAGGTCGGTGCTGGCGTAGACGCGCAGCGCCGCGCCATGGAAGGCGGCGGTGGTGGCGGCGCGCAGGGCGGCGTTGTCGCTGGCGACGGTCAGCGCCACGGGCAGGCCCTGCGCGACTTCGCGCGCGAACGAGGGGCCGGACAGGGCGCCGCCGGTCGCGCCCGGCAGGGCCTCGCGCATGATTTCATGGGGCAGCCTGGCCGTGTCGGCTTCGAAGCCCTTGCACGTCCAGACGATAGGGGTGTCCTGCAATCCCAGGGCGGGCAGCCGGCGGGACAGCTCGCCGCAGAGGGCGGTCAGGCCGGCCACGGGCACGCCCAGCACGATGAGGCGTTGCGCGCCTTCGTCTTGCAGGCTGCGCAGCGTGGCGTCGAGATCGGAGGAAATATTCAGCGCCTGGGGCAGGGGGATGCCGGGCAGGTAGCGCGCATTTTCATGCGTGGCGGCCATGTCGGCCGCCTGGGCGGCGTCGCGCGCCCAGAGCAGGGTGGCATGGCGGCGGCTGGCGGCCGCCGCCAGCGCGGTGCCCCAACTTCCCGCACCCAGGACGGCGACGCGCAGGCGCGGCTCTTTGGGCTTGTTCATAGGAGAGGGAGGGGCGCCGCGGCTTGCTTACTGGCGGGTGGCGCCGGGGGGCAGGATGATGCCCGAGTCGCTGCCGTTGCCGTTGGCCGCGCCCTGCTGTTGCTGCAGCTCGGCCAGGCGCTGTTCGTACAGGGCCTGGAAGTTCACTTCGGTCAGGTGCAGCGGCGGCATCGAGGTGCGGGTGATCGCATCGGCGATGTTGGCGCGCAGGTACGGGTACAGCATGGTCGGGCAGACGATGCCCAGCAGCGGGTCGAGCTGCTCTTCGGGGATGTTGGCGGCTTCGAAGATGCCGGCCTGCGTGCCCTCGACCAGGTACACGACCTTTTCGTTGACGCGGGTGGTGACGGTCACGGTGACCGTGGTCTCGAACACGGTCTCGGCCAGGCGTTGCCCGCCCACGGTGATGCTCACTTCGACCTGGGGCGCTTCTTGCTCCAGGAAGACGTGAGGCGCGTTCGGCATTTCCAGCGAAAGGTCTTTCAGGTAGACGCGCTGCAGATTGAACGAGGGCGCGTCGTTGCCGCCTTCTTGCTGGGTGTTTTGGTCTTGATCAGCCATGAGTGTTTCCGTTGGTGGGAGGGGCAAAAAGGGAGGCGGTCAGCCGTTGAGCATGGGAGCCAGGCCGCCCGAGCGGTCCAGCGCCATCAGGTCGTCGCAACCGCCGACATGGGTATCGCCGATGAAGATTTGCGGCACGGTGCGCCGGCCGGTGCGTTCGATCATGACGTCGCGTTGGGCCGGATCCCGGTCGATCTGGATGATTTCCAGGTCCGTCACGCCGCGCTGCTCCAGCAGCGACTTGGCGCGCGCGCAATAGGGACAATAGTCCTTGCTGTACATGACGACTTTGTTCATGGGCGCTCCTGTGGGTACAAGAATAGGCAGATGGGGGCGAGGCCCGCGGATTCAACCCTTCTGGGTCACCGGCAGGCTGGCGGCCGACCAGGCGCGCATGCCGCCTTCCAGCGGCACCACGTCGGCGAAGCCCTGGGCGCGCAGCTTGGCGGCGGCACGGGCGGAATCACGGCCATTGTCGCAAACCACGACCAGCGGCTTGTTCTTGGGCAGGGAGGCGGCCTTTTGCTCCAGGTCCGCGGCCGGCACGTTGCGCGCCTGGGCGATGTGGCCGGCCTGGAATTGTTCGGCCGGGCGCACGTCGACCCAGACGGCCTGGCGCTGGTTGACCATCTGGATGGCTTCGCCCGTGCTGACGGCGGAGCCGGCGCGGCCGCGGCGCAGGGCGGGGATGGCCAGCATCACGCCGGAAACCACGGCAACGGCGACAATGAAGATGTTGTTTTTATCGAGCAAGAATTGCAGAAGATCCACGGGGCATCCTGAAGGGCGGCGACTAGCCTGGTATCGGCGAACCCTGGGCCGCCTCCGCCGAAAAAGGGCGGGTGCGCCAGGGCAAAATCAAGGGCAAAATCACTCAATTATAAAATGAGCGCATTCTCTGACCATTTCCTAACTTTAACCCGCGACAATCGCGTGCCAAACCATGCATAAACTCGTTCTGATGCGCCACGGCGAAAGCCAGTGGAACCTGGAAAACCGCTTCACCGGCTGGACCGACGTCGACCTGACCGACACCGGCCGCGAACAGGCCCGCAAGGCCGGCGAACTCCTCAAGAAAGAAGGCTACACCTTCGACCTGGCCTACTCCTCGGTGCTCAAGCGCGCCATCCGCACCCTGTGGATCGCCCTGGACGCCATGGACGCCATGTACACCCCCGTGGGCATCAACTGGCGCCTGAACGAGCGCCACTACGGCGCGCTGCAGGGCCTGAACAAGGCCGAAACCGCGGCCAAGTACGGCGACGAGCAGGTGCTGATCTGGCGCCGCGCCTATGCCATCGCCCCGGAACCGCTGTCGCTCGACGACGAGCGCCACCCCCGTTTCGACAGCCGCTACGCCCGGATCCCGGCCGACCAGCTGCCGGCCACCGAGTGTCTGAAGGACACCGTGGCCCGCGTGCTGCCGTTCTGGAACGAATCCATCGCCCCGGCCATCCGTTCGGGCCGCAAGGTGCTCATCGCCGCCCACGGCAATAGCCTGCGCGCCCTGATCAAGCACCTGGACAACGTGTCCGACGAGGACATCGTCAACCTGAACATTCCCACCGGCCAGCCGCTGGTGTACGAATTGGATGATGACCTGCGTCCCATCCGCCACTATTATCTGGGCGATGCCGCCGAGATCGAGGCGGCCATGGCGGCCGTGGCCGCCCAGGGCAAGGCCAAGAAGGACTGACATCCTGAGAAGGACTGATATTTCCATGTGTCGCACGGCGGGGTTGTTGTTGGCGGTCGTTCTGGCCGGTGGGGCGTTGTCGGCTGTCGCCGCGCCCAATGACCTCGCCGGCCGTCAGTCCGACGCGGAAAAGCAGCAGGCCGCCTTGCGGGACCGGATCGAGAACCTGCAAAAGGAAATCGACGACCGCGAGGCCGCCCGCAAGGAAGCGGCCGACGCGCTCAAACAGTCGGAATCGGCCATTTCCAGGATCAACCTGCGCCTGCGGGAGCTGGCCGAGGCCAACCGCCAGGCCCAGACGGACCTGGCCGGCCTGGAAAAGCAGATCGACGCGCAGCAGGCCGCGCTGGCCAAGCGACGCGCCGAGCTGGCGGAACAACTACGCACCCAGTACACCAGCGGCCTGTCGCCCTGGACGGCCCTGCTGTCGGGCGACGATCCCCAGGTGCTGGGGCGCAACCTGGGCTACCTGGATTACGTCTCGCAGGCCCGGGCCGCCGCCGTGCAGGCCCTGCGGGCGGACATCGACCGCCTCGCCGCCCTGCAGGAGCGCGCCGACGCCCGCCGCACCGAGATCGAAAAAGTCGTCGCCGAGACCACCGAACAGAAAGCCGCGCTGGTCGGGCAGCAGAAAGAACGCTCCACGCTCCTGGCGCGGCTGGAAGGCCAGATTGCCGCCCAGCGCGCCGAGGCCAACAAGCTGGGGCGCGACGACCAGCGGCTGTCGCGCCTGATCACCGACCTGGACGCGGCCATCGCCAAGCAGATCGAAGAGGCCCGCAAGGCCGAAGAGGCGCGCAGGAAGGCGGAAGAGGCCCGCAAGGCCGAGGAAGCCCGCCGCGCCGCCGAAGAGGCCAGGAAGCGCGCCGACGCGGAGCGCCGGGCCGAGGAGGCCCGCAAGAAGGCCGACGCCGACCGCAAGGTGGCGGCGGACACCGCGCGCCGCGAGCGGGACGCCCGGGATGCGCGCGACGCCGCCCAGGCCCGCGAGCAGGTTGAAGCAGCCTCCCGCCAGAACCGCGGCCCCGTCGCCGTGGCCGACCCGGACGCCGCCGGCTTGCGCCCGGCCGATCAGCGGCAGTCGCGCCTGATCGTGCCCGACGAGGCGCCGCCCAAGGCAAAACCCGAGGAACCGCCCAAGAAAGCGGAACCTGTGCCCGAGAAACCCGCTCCAACCCGTATCGAGCCGACGCAGACCGCGCGCGCCGCGCCGGTCGGCGGCGGCAACGGCCTGCGCCAGGGCCTGGCCATGCCGGTGCGCGGCCAGGTGCAGGGCCGTTTCGGGGTCGATCGCCCGGACGGCGGCGTCTGGCGCGGCGTGGTGCTGCGGGCGCCCGAAGGCACGCCGGTCAAGGTGGTGGCCCCGGGCACCGTGGTCTACGCCGATTGGCTGCGCGGTTTCGGCAACCTCATCATTGTGGATCATGGGCAGCAGTACCTGACCGTCTATGCTTACAACCAAAGCCTGCTCAAGCGGGTGGGAGATTCGGTGACGGGTGGCGATACGATCGCCACGGTAGGAGCGACCGGCGGCCAAGTGGAATCCGGCCTATACTTTGAAATTCGCCATCGTGGCGCTCCTGTGGATCCGGCCCAGTGGCTGGCGCAGTAGATTGATGTCGTTGGTAATTACCAAACCCCATCGGCGAAAACACAATTCGGGAAGTGTGCATGGGCACTCGTAAGTTTCGCGGTTTCGGTCTGATTGCCATCGGTGCGGTGGCTGGTGTGTTGCTCAGCGTGGGCGTGACCGCGGTCGCGCAGCGTGGCAGTCCCTTGCCGCTGGACGAGCTCAGGCAACTGAGCAACGTGTTTGCCGCCATCAAGAACAACTACGTCGAGGCCGTCGACGACAAGACCCTGATCGACAATGCCATCTCCGGCATGGTGTCGAACCTGGATCCCCACTCCGCCTACCTGGATGCCGATGCGTTCCGCGAAATGCAGACGGCCACGCAGGGCGAGTTCGGCGGCCTGGGCATCGAGGTCGGCGCCGAAGACGGCTTCGTGAAGGTGATCTCGCCGATCGAAGACACGCCCGCCGCGCGCGCCGGCGTGATGGCAGGCGACCTCATCATCAAGATCGACGACACGCCCACCAAGGGCATGACGCTCAACGACGCGGTCAAGCTGATGCGCGGCGCGCCCAAGTCGCCGATCACGCTCACCATCATGCGCGCCGACCGTCCGCAGCCCATCGTGCTGAAGATCGTGCGCGACATCATCAAGGTGCGCAGCGTGCGCAGCAAGATGCTGGACAACGGCATCGGCTACGTGCGCGTCGCCCAGTTCCAGGAAAAGACCGGCTCCGACCTGGCCAAGCAACTGAAGGACCTGGGCGCGAAGGAAGCTCCCAAGGGCCTGGTGCTGGACCTGCGCAACGACCCGGGCGGCCTGCTGACCAGCGCCATCGGCGTGGCCGGCGCGTTCCTGCCGCCCGATTCCCTGGTGGTTTCCACCGACGGCCGCACGCCGGATGCCCGTCACAAGTACCTGGCCACGCCGTCCGAGTACGCCCGCGGCGAAAGCAACTACCTGTCCGGCCTGCCGGCCTGGACCAAGACCGTGCCCATGGTCGTGCTGGTGAACGTCGGTTCCGCCTCGGCCTCCGAGATCGTGGCCGGCGCGCTGCAGGATCACAAGCGCGCCAAGGTCCTGGGCAACCGCAGCTTCGGCAAGGGCTCGGTGCAGGTGATCCTGCCGCTGTCCGAAACCACCGCGGTCAAGCTCACCACCTCGCGCTACTTCACGCCCAGCGGCCGTTCGATCCAGGCCACCGGCATCGAACCGGACTACGTCGTTGCCGATACGGCCGACGGCGACCTGTTCCGCCTGCCGCGCGAGGCCGACCTGCAACGCCACCTGTCCAACCAGCAGACGGCCAACGAAGTGAAGTCCAGCGCCGACCAGGACAACGCCGAAGTGCCCGCCAAGGTGTTCGAATTCGGCGGCAAGGACGACTTCCAGCTGCAGCAGGCGCTGAACCTGCTGGCCGGCAAGCCGGTGCAGAAGGGCTCGGCCCGCGCCCAGGCCAAGGCCGACGCCAAGCCCGGCGGCGGCACTGCCCAGCGCATGAAGATCACGCCGACCGGAGTCGAGCCCAGCAAGGACAAATGAACGACGAGCAACTGCTGCGCTACGCCCGCCACATCCTGCTCGACGAGCTGGGAATAGAAGGGCAGGAAAAACTGCTGGCGGCGCGTGTGCTCATCGTGGGGGCGGGCGGATTGGGTTCGCCCGCCGCGCTCTACCTGGCGACGGCCGGCGTGGGCGACATCACCCTGGCCGACGACGACGTCGTCGAGCTGAGCAACCTGCAGCGCCAGATCCTGCACACGACCGCCAGCGTCGGCCGCCACAAGGCCGAATCGGGGCGCGACATGCTGGCGGCGTTCAATCCGCAGGCGCAGGTCCATGCCCGGGTCGAGCGGCTCCAGGGCCAGGCCCTGTCCGACGCGGTGGCGCAGGCGGATCTGGTGCTGGACTGCACCGACAACTTCACCACCCGCCACGCCATCAACCGGGCCTGCGTCCGGCATCGCAAGCCGCTGGTGTCCGGCGCCGCGATCCGCTTCGACGGCCAGGTCAGCGTGTACGACCTGCGCAACGACGACTCGCCCTGTTACCACTGCCTGTTCCCCGAGGCCGACGACGTCGAAGAGGCCAACTGCGCCACGATGGGCGTGTTCGCCCCGGTCGTCGGCATCATCGGCAGCATGCAGGCGGCCGAGGCGCTCAAGCTGCTGTCCGGCGTGGGCGAAAGCCTGTCGGGACGCCTGCTGTGGCTGGACGTGCGCACCATGCAATGGCGCAGCGTGAACGTCCAGCGCGACCCCGAATGCGCCGTCTGCGGGCACCGCTGACACTCGGGCGCGGCGCCGCATTGAACCGGCGGACAATATTAAAGGCTTGAAATACCTGCTATAACGCCAGCCAGCCTATCTGAAACCGGATGGACGGCCAGGGACGTGACAGCGTGGATACAGGACTGAAGTTCAGCTTGCCCAAATGGCGCCTGACGCGTTGGCTGACGCATTCCGGGCACGATACGCCCGCGGACATCCGCGCGGCGCTGATCGCCAGCCTGTTCGGGACGCTTCCCATTTTTGCGGGCGGCGTCATCAACACCCTGATGATCTCCGGCGTCGTCGCCTGGCGGCGCCCGGAGCCGCTGTACCTGTCCTGGCTGGCGATGGAAGTCGTCCTGGCGGTCGTCCGCGTGACCATCCTGCGCTCCGCCCTGAAGGCCGCGCGCAGGGGCGGCAACACCCATACCGACATCTATATCCTGCTGGCGCTGCTGTGGGCGTTCAGCGTGGGCTACGGCGTTTTCGTCACGTTCCTCAACGGCGACTGGCTGGCAGCCACGTTGGCGGGCGTGTCCTGCGGCGCCATGGCCGGCGGCATCTGTTTCCGCAACTACGGCGCGCCCAGGCTGGTCGGCGCCATGATCTTCCTGAGCCTGGGGCCGATGTGCCTGGGCGCGGCCTTCACCGGCGAATACGTCACGGCCATCGTCTTCATCCAGATCCCGTTCTACCTGGTCAGCATGAGCATCGCCTCGCACCGGCTCAACCGCATCCTGGTGTCCACCATGCTGGCCGAGCGCGACAGCGAGCGCCGCGCCAGCGAAGACGCGCTGACCGGCCTGGCGAACCGGGCCGGCCTGCAGGCCGCGCTCGAGCGCGTGTGCACCAGCGCCCGCAGCCACGACAGCTCGGCCGCGCTGCTGTACATGGACATGGACGATTTCAAGCTGATCAACGATACCTACGGCCATGCGGCGGGCGACCAGGTGCTGATGGCCATCGCCCAGCGCATGCGGGCCATGCTGCGGGTGGACGACGTGGCCGCCCGGATCGGCGGCGACGAATTCATCGTGCTGGCGACGGGCATCGACGCCACCTCCGCCTTGCGGCTGGGCGAACACCTGCTGCACGACGTCTCGCAACCGATCGCGCTGGCCGACGGCACGCGCGTCAGCGTGGGCCTGTCCATCGGCATCTCCATCGTGTCGGGCGCCAACCGCAGCCCGCAGAGCGCCCTGGATTCCGCGGACGCCGCGCTGTACCGCGCCAAGGCGCGCGGCGGACGCTGCTGCGCGGTGGCCGGCGGCGACGAGGCGGGCGGCGAGAACGAAAGCGGGAGCATGCCCGGCGGCGAACGCGTCCTGGCTTGAAGCGCCCCGGCCCGGCGCCGCTACCGGGCGACATCCTTCGGGGCTCGCTGCGCCAAAGTTATCAGATAACCTGAAAAGTTAGCCTATAATCGCTCCATGCTGAGCAAGAGCCTTACCCTGACCGAACAGGTCTCCCGCCAGATCGCGGGCGACATCGCCGAGGGCCTCCACCCCGTGGGCGCCAAGCTGCCGCCGGGACGCGTCCTGGCGGAACGGTACGGCGTGAGCGCCGCGGTCATCCGCGAGGCCACCGAGCGCCTGCGGGCGCAGGGGCTGATCCAGAGCCGCCAGGGTTCAGGCAGCGTGGTGGTATCGCGCACCGGCGCCCAAGGTTTCCAGGTTGCTGCCGGCGCGGCGGACCGCGAGCAACTGGCCAGCATGTACGAACTGCGCATGGAGCTGGAGGGCGGCGCGGCGGCCCTGGCCGCGGTGCGCCGCAATGCGGCCGACCTGGCCGCCATGGCCCAGGCGCTGGCCGAACTGGAAGCGCACCTCGAACATCCCGAGCAGGGCGTGGAGCACGATATTTCGTTCCACGTCGCCGTCGCCGCCGCCACGCACAACCGTTATTACCAGGACCTGCTGCAGTACCTGAACCTGCAATTGCGGCTGGCCGTCAGCACCGCGCGCAGCAACAGCCTGCGCCAGGAGGGCCTGACCGCGGCCGTGCACCAGGAGCACGTGGCCGTGTACGAAGCCATTCTTGCGGGCGACCCCGAACGCGCCCGGCTGGCGGCGACCCGCCATCTACGGCAGGCGGCCAGCCGCCTGCGACTCGATCCACTCTTTCCGGCCGCAAGGCAGACATCATGAGCGCATCCGACTTTACGCAACGCCTGCTCCAGGCCCTGGGCCCCGACACCGTCATCACCGCCGCGGCGGACATCGCGCCGTGGCTGTCCGACTGGCGCGGCCTGTACAAGGGCCAGGCCCAGGCCGTCGTGCGCCCGCGCACCACGGAAGAGGTCGCCACCTGCCTGGCGCTGTGCCAACAGGCCGGCGTGCCGGTCGTGCCCCGTGGCGGCAACACCGGCCTGTGCGGCGGCGCCACGCCGGACTCGGGCGCCGCCAACGTCGTGCTGAGCCTGGACCGCATGAACGCCGTGCGCGCCATCGATACCGTCGCCAACACCATGGTGGCGGAAGCCGGCGCCATCCTGGGCAATCTGCGCCGCGCCGCGCAGGAGGCCGGCCGCCTGCTGCCGCTGAGCCTGGCGGCCGAGGATTCCAGCCAGATCGGCGGCAACGTCGCCACCAACGCCGGCGGCGTGAACGTGGTGCGCTACGGCATGGCGCGCGAGCTGGTGCTCGGCCTGGAGGCAGTGCTGCCCACCGGCGAAGTCTTCCACGGCCTGCGGACGCTGCGCAAGGACAATACCGGCTACGACCTCAAGCAATTGCTGATCGGCTCGGAAGGCACGCTGGGCGTCATCACCGCCGTCGCCTTGCGCCTGTTCCCGCGTACCGACGTCCGCTCGGTGGTGCTGGCCGCGGTGGAGTCGCCGGCCCAGGCCTTGCAGTTGTTCGAGATCCTGTTCGAGCAATGCGGCGCGCGCCTGCAGGCCTTCGAGTATTTTTCGGGCGACTGCCTGGATTTGGTTCTGGAGCACGCCGAGGGCGTGCAGGAGCCTTTCGCTCAGCGCTATCCAGCCTATGTGCTGGTGGAGCTGGCCGACACCGCCGACGAGGCGGCGCTGAACAGCCTGCTGGAAAACGTGATCGGCACGGCGCTGGAGCGCGGCCTGTGCCTGGACGCCGCCGTGTCCGCGTCGCTGGCGCAATTGCAGGCGCTATGGAAACTGCGCGAGGAAATCTCCGAAGCGCAGCGCGCCGACGGCCCGCACCTGAAGCACGACGTGTCGCTGCCGATCGAGCGCATCCCCGATTTCATGGAATCCGCCGAGGCCCGAGTGCGCGCCTTGTACCCGGACATCCGCCCGTTCATCTTCGGCCACTTCGGCGACGGCAACCTGCACTACAACCTGTCGCGCCCGGCCGGCGCCGATCGCGACTGGGTGGCGGTGCATGGGGCGGCGATCACGGACGCGGTGCTCGATGAAGTGAACCGCTACGGAGGGAGTATTTCGGCGGAGCACGGGATCGGGCAGTTGAAGCGGGATCATTTCCTGCATAGCAAGGATCCGCTGGAGTTGCGGTTGATGCGGGAGATCAAAGCTGTGCTGGATCCGGCGGGGATTATGAATCCTGGGAAGTTGCTGTGAGGTTTTTGGCGGAGGGGAGCGGACTTTTGCGGGTTGAATGATGGCCCGGGCGGCGATGGCCGGCGCGCTCGGCACTCGTTTGCTGTTCCACGCCCGCCCGCGCGCCGCCCATCCGGCGCCGGAATTGAAGTGACGATGGTGATGGCGATGTCCTTCAGGTGTCTGACACCCCAAAGCAGGGCGCTTCGGGCTTGAAGTAGCGCCCCGCGGGTGTCTGACACCAATCGAGGCAACAGTATCTTCCCATGGGGGTGTCAGACACCCGGGAAATGTTCCTTCAAGCCGTGGCGTCATCTCGTACGGGTGTCAGACACCTGGCAAAAACGGACGCCGTTCTTTCTCCAGGTGTCTGACACCCCAAGGCAGGGCGCTTCGGGCTTGAAGCAGCGCCCCGCGGGTGTCTGACACCAATCGCGGCAACAATCACTGTCGGTGATAAACCTCGGCCCCCTTCCTTACGAACTCCACCGACTTCTCCTGCATTCCCTTCTGCAGCGCGTCCTTCTCACTGACCCCCTGCGCCGCCGCGTAATCCCGCACGTCCTGCGTGATCTTCATGCTGCAGAAATGCGGACCGCACATGGAGCAGAAGTGCGCCACCTTCATCGAGTCCTTGGGCAGCGTCTCGTCGTGGAATTCCTTGGCGGTGTCCGGGTCCAGGCCCAGGTTGAACTGATCGTCCCAGCGGAACTCGAAGCGCGCCTTGGACAGGGCGTTGTCGCGGATCGCCGCGCCGGGGTGGCCCTTGGCCAGGTCGGCGGCGTGCGCGGCGATTTTGTAGGTGATGATGCCGTCCTTCACGTCCTTCTTGTTCGGCAGGCCCAGGTGTTCCTTGGGCGTCACATAACAGAGCATCGCCGTGCCGTACCAGCCGATCAGCGCCGCGCCGATGCCGGAGGTGATGTGGTCGTAGCCCGGGGCGATGTCGGTGGTCAGCGGGCCCAGCGTGTAGAACGGCGCCTCGTGGCAGTGCTCGAGCTGCAGCTCCATGTTTTCTTTGATCATCTGCATCGGCACGTGGCCGGGGCCTTCGATCATGACCTGCACGTCGTGCTTCCATGCCACCTGGGTCAGCTCGCCCAGCGTCTTCAGTTCGGCGAATTGCGCCTCGTCGTTGGCGTCGTAGCCCGAGCCCGGGCGCAGGCCGTCGCCCAGCGAGAAGCTGACGTCGTAGGCCTTCATGATTTCGCAGATTTCCTCGAAGCGCTCGTAGAGGAAGCTTTCCTTGTGGTGCGCCAGGCACCACTTCGCCATGATGGATCCGCCGCGCGAGACGATGCCCGTCATGCGGTCGGCCGTCATGGGGATGAAGGGCAGGCGCACGCCGGCGTGGATGGTGAAGTAGTCCACGCCTTGCTCGGCCTGTTCGATCAGCGTGTCGCGGAAGATCTCCCAGGTCAGCTCCTCGGCCTTGCCGTCCACCTTCTCCAGCGCCTGGTAGATCGGCACCGTGCCGATCGGCACGGGCGAGTTGCGGATGATCCATTCGCGGGTTTCGTGGATGTGCTTGCCGGTGGACAGGTCCATGACCGTGTCGCCGCCCCAGCGGATCGCCCAGGTCATCTTTTCCACTTCTTCGCCGATGCCGGAGCTGACGGCGGAGTTGCCGATGTTGGCGTTGACCTTCACCAGGAAGTTGCGGCCGATGGCCATCGGCTCGACTTCGGGGTGGTTGATGTTGGCGGGAATGATGGCGCGGCCGCGCGCGATCTCGTCGCGCACGAACTCGGGCGTGATGGCGGCGGGGATGGCGGCGCCGAAGGACTGGCCCGGATGCTGGCGCAGCAGGCGCCGGACCATCTTCTCGCCGTCGGGGCCGCTGTCGCGCAGCGTCTGCAGGTAGTGCTCGCGGCGCAGGCTTTCGCGGATCGCCACGTATTCCATTTCGGGCGTGACGATGCCGCGGCGCGCGTAGTGCATTTGCGAGACGTTGGCGCCGGCCTTGGCGCGGCGGGGCGGGCGCTGCAGGTCGAAGCGCATGGCCGTCAGCTTGGGATCGGTCAGGCGTTCTTTGCCGTAGTCGCTGGTGGGCCCGGAAAGCACTTCCGTATCGCCGCGCTCGTCGATCCAGGCGCGGCGCACTTCGGGCAGGCCGCGGCGGATGTCGATCCGGACTTCGGGGTCGGTGTAGGGGCCGCTGCAGTCGTACACGGTCAGCGGCGGGTTCTTCTCGCCGCCGAACATGGTCGGCGTATCGTCCTGCTCGATTTCACGGAACGGCACGCGGATGTCGGGCCGCGAGCCGGTCTCGTACACCTTGCGCGATTTGGGCAGCGGCGCGACGGCGGCCGCGTCCACTTCGGCGGTGGCGGCCAGGAATTTGGGATTTGCGTTCATGGAAAGCTCCAAGCGAATGGTTGGAGCCGATCGGGAAGGAATCTCCGGCGCGCGCGCGGCGGCGGAGATACGGCTCCCAGCATCGGCATTATCCGTACTGGTACGAAGGGACTCTCTCAACACGTCTCGGCCTGGAAGCCGGGACGAGTACCCCTGCACGAAAGCGAAGTATAGAGGCTGGCGCGCGTTCCGGCGAATTACCGAGATTGCGCACGGCGTTGGCGCTTCGTCCTGGAAGCTGGTATTACGGCTTTACATTTAGATTCAGACTGGGGCGACACTATCATTCAGGTTCGGTACACTTTTCCGATATGCCGGGCGGGCCGCCGCGCGGCCTGGTCTTAGTCCACTTAAGAAGGAATCGAGCATGCAACTTACCTTACGCAAATTGGCGCCTGCCCTGGTTGTCGTGACGTTGGCGCTAGCGGGTTGCAAGACCGCCCCGACTAAGACGTCCGACGCCGCCTCCACCACGCCCGAGGCCGGCCAGCAATCCACGACGCCGGCCACGGCCTCGACCGTGGATTTCTACCTGGCGCACAAAGAACCCGGCGCCGGCCTGCGTGAAATCAGCCTGCCGGACGGCAAGCTCTACATGCAGGAAGTGCCCGTCCTCACGCGCGCCGACCTGACCGACGCCGCCGCGCTGGTGGATCGCCAGGGCCAGAATTTCGTGGGCCTGCGCTTCTCCGAAGCGGGCGCCCGCAAGCTCAATGACGTCAGCACCAAGAACGTCGGCAACATGCTGGCGCTGGTGATCGATCGCGAACTGGTCGCCGCTCCGCTCATCGGCGAACCGCTGAATCGCGGCGTGCTGGCTTTCGGCGTTCCCTCGGCCCAGGCCGCCTCGGAAATCGCCGCCAAGATCCGCGGCGACGCTGCAGTCCCCGCCGCCGGCGGCGCGGCCCCCGCAGCCAAGCCCTGAACGGTCCGGGCACAGCAAAAAGCCGCGACGGGGTCGCGGCTTTTTTTACGTTCGTGCGCGCCGGTGGCGGTCAGCCGGCCTTGCGGCCGCGCAGCTTGGCGCTGCGGCGGATGCGCAGGATCTGTTCGATGTAGGTCTGCGCGATCGCTTCCAGCCCGATGCGCTCGTCGGGCGTCAGCAAGTCGATCTGGGACGGCGAAATATTCGAGAAAGGCCATGGCGCCATCGGGCGCGGCCGGCCGCCGGGCCGCGGCGCGGATTCCGCCACGCCGATGGCCGGCAGCGTATCGCTAAGGTCATAGCCGCCCATGGGAAGTTCCATGGGGCCTTTGCCGGTTTCCAGCCATTCGGCTTCGACTTTCAGTACCTGCGCCAGCTTGCGGGCCGAGCGGCTGGAATGCCGCAAACCGCTTTCGTAGCTGCCGATGGCGCTTTGCGAGAGGCGCGCCAGACGCGCGAGCGCCTTTTGCGTGTGGCCACGCAAGAGACGTGCATGCTTCAGTCGGTCCGAGAATGTTTTCACAGAGCGATTGAAGCTTGGCGGCTGGTCACTTTGGTACTTATAAAAATTACTTAGGTGATAAATTACTTAAGTGATAACCGAGAGAAAGGAAGCCGCATGCTGCAACGGGGTCGCATCTTTATCCTTGTCTGCGACGGCGCGGCGCGCGACCTCGTCGTATCCCTGCGCAGGCTTCGCTGGGCAACCTTCGCATTCGATTCGCTCGCGGCGTTGTTCGACGGCCTGCAGGGCCAGGTGCCCGACGTCCTGGTGTTGCACGGCATATGCCCGGACGTGGCGGAGCGGATCGCCTCGCTGCGCCGCGTGGCGCCCGCGGCCGCGCTGGTCTGGCATGCGCGCGGCGCCACGCCGGGCGGGCGGATCGCCGCGCTGGATGCCGGTGTGGATGCCTGTATCGAAGCCGGAATGGACCCGCTGGAATGGGACGCGCTGCTGCGGGGGCTGTGCCGCCGCGGGCGGCGCGGCAGTTCTCCGTGGCGTGTCGATTCCCTGGCGGGCGCGCTGACCGGCCCCGCCGGCGAATGCCTGCCGCTGACCGCAGCCGAATGCGCTTTTTTCGTCCAGCTATTGAATGCGCCGGGCCATCGCCTGCGCCGGGAGGAGCTGCTTCCCGCAGATGCGCGCGGCACGCTGGAGGGAACGCGCCGGGTGGATGTGCTGGTGTCGCGCCTGCGCGGCAAGGCGCGCCGCCTCAATATCGAATTTCCCGTGCTGGCGGTGCGCGGCTGGGGCTACATGCTGCTGCCGGAGCCGGATGGCCGGCGGCATGGCCCGCCTCGCGCTACAGCACGACCAGGTTGTCCCGGTGCATGAGTTCGGGCTCGGTCATGCTGCCCAGGATGCGCGCAATCTGCGACGAAGGCTGGCGCAGGATGCGGCGGGTATCGGCCGATGAATAATTGATCAGCCCGCGGGCGCATTCGCGCCCCTGGCTGTCCATGCAGGCCACCACGTCGCCGCGGCCGAACTCGCCTTCCACTTCGGTCACGCCGATGGGCAGCAGGCTCTTGCCTTCGCGCAGCAGCGCCTGCACGGCGCCGTCGTCCAGCACCACGCGTCCGCGCAGGCGCAGGTGGTCGGCCAGCCATTGCTTGCGGGCGGACCACACGGGCAGCACGGCGCGCAATTCGCTGCCGATGCATTCGCCCTGGGCCAGGCGCGTGAGCACGTTGCGCTCGCGGCCGGAGGCGATGACGGTGTGCGCGCCGCTATGCGCCGCGCGCTTGGCCGCCAGCACCTTGGTCAGCATGCCGCCGGTGCCGATGCCGCTGCCGGCGCCGCCGGCCATGGCTTCCAGCGCCGGGTCGCCGGCCTGGGCGTGCGACATGAACTTGGCGCCGGGATTCTTGCGGGGGTCCGAGTCGTACAGGCCGCGCTGGTCCGTCAGGATGATCAGCGTGTCGGCTTCGATCAGGTTGGTGACCAGCGCGCCCAGCGTATCGTTGTCGCCCAGACGGATCTCGTCGGTGACGACGGTGTCGTTTTCGTTCACGATGGGCACCACGCCCAGGCGCAGCAGCGCGAACAGCGTGCTGCGCGCGTTCAGGTAGCGGTGGCGGTCGGCCAGGTCTTCGTGCGTCAGCAGGATCTGGGCCGTGCGCAGGCCGTATTCGGCGAAGGCGGCTTCATAGGCCTGGCACAGGCCCATCTGGCCCACGGCCGCCGCCGCCTGCAGTTCGTGCATGACGGACGGGCGCTTGCGCCAGCCCAGGCGCGCCATGCCTTCCGCGATGGCGCCGCTGGAAACCAGCACGACCTGCTTGCCCTGTTTGTGCAGGGCGGCGATTTGCGAGGCCCAGTGCGCGACGGCGGCGCGGTCCAGGCCTCGGCCTTCATTGGTGACCAGCGACGAGCCGACTTTGGCGACGAGGCGCTGGGCGTGGGTGACGACGGAAACGGCGGGTGATTCGGCAGGCATGATGGAGGCGGACTGCGGCGCGGGAAAAGGCGTAATCGTAGGGACTGCGATTATGGCTTATTCGTGCGTGGGTCGGCGTCCGAACGCGTGTCGTCGAAGCGCGGATCCGGCGCTACATAGCTGCCGTCGGCCTGGTCCTGCGCCAACTGGTCCTTTTCGCGCTCGGCGTCCAGGTAGTCCTGCAGCGCGTAGATCAGGTCCTGCGTGCCTTCGCCCGACAGGCCGGAGATGCCGAACACCGGGCCCTTCCAGTCGTACAGATCGAGGAAGCGGCGCTTGGTGTCTTCAGGGTCGGCCACCATGTCCAGCTTGTTCAGGACCAGCCAGCGCGGCTTGGCGGCCAGTTCCGGATCGTAGCGGCGCAGTTCCTCGACGATGGCGCGGGCGTCGGCGACGGCCTGTTCGACCGGGTCCGCATCGGGATCGGGCGTGGACACGTCCACCAGATGCAGCAGCACGCGGGTGCGCGCCAGGTGGCGCAGGAACAGGTGGCCCAGGCCGGCGCCTTCGGAGGCGCCTTCGATCAGTCCGGGAATGTCGGCCACCACGAAGCTGCGCGACGGCGAGGTGCGCACCACGCCCAGGTTGGGGTGCAGCGTGGTGAAGGGGTAGTCCGCGATCTTCGGCTTGGCGTTGGAGATGCGGGTGATCAGCGTGGACTTGCCGGCGTTGGGCAAGCCCAGCAGGCCCACGTCCGCCAGCACCTTGAGCTCCATGCGCAGGTAGCGGTGCTCGCCTTCCTTGCCCGGCGTCCACTGGCGCGGCGCGCGGTTCACGCTGGACTTGAAATGGATATTGCCCATGCCGCCCTGGCCGCCCGCCGCCAGCACCACTTTCTGGTCGTGCTGGTTCAGGTCGAACAGGACTTCGCCGGTTTCGGCGTCATGGATGACGGTGCCCACGGGCACGCGCAGCGTGATGTCGGGAGCGGCGGCGCCGTACTGGTCCGAACCTCGGCCGTTTTCGCCGTTCTTGGCGCGGTGCAGGCGGGCGTAGCGGAAGTCGATCAGCGTATTGATGTTGCGATCGGCCACCGCGTAGATGGAACCGCCGCGGCCGCCGTCGCCGCCGTCCGGACCGCCCTTGGGAATGAATTTTTCGCGGCGAAAGCTCGCCACGCCATTGCCGCCTTTGCCGGCGACGACTTCGATGGTGGCTTCGTCTACGAATTTCATGGTGTCCGCGCGTGTAGTAAGTAGTGGGGCGCAGGCCCGTCATCGGGCAAGGCCAGGAGGCGGGGCCGGAATCTTCCGGCAGCAGCCTTAAAACAAGAAAAGCTTAAAACAAAAAGCCCTGCCGCATGCGACAGGGCTTTTGCCGTTCTGGAACGCGGCAAGCCGCGTTGCTGACCGTGCTTGTCCGATTACTCGGCAGCGACGATCGAAACGGTTTGCTTGTTCAACGCGCCCTTGAAGCCGAATTGAACCTTGCCGTCGACCAGCGCGAACAGGGTGTGGTCCTTGCCCATGCCGACGTTCACGCCAGCGTGGAAGCGCGTGCCGCGCTGACGCACGATGATCGAACCAGCGGGAATCAATTCGCCGCCGAATGCCTTGACGCCCAGACGCTTCGATTCTGAGTCGCGTCCGTTCCGCGTAGAGCCGCCGCCCTTTTTCTGTGCCATGTTTAGCTCCTGCTAATGTGGTGCCGAGTCGCTTCTTAAGCCGTGATGGCTTCGATGCGGATTTCGGTGTAGTTCTGACGGTGGCCCTGATGCTTCTGATAGTGCTTGCGACGGCGCATCTTGAAGATCTTGACCTTGTCGTGGCGGCCTTGCGCAAGAACCGTTGCCTTGACCACGGCGCCGGAGACGAGGGGCGTGCCAACTTTCAGTTGGTCGCCTTCGCCCACGGACAGCACTTGGTCCAGGGTGATTTCTTGCCCAATGTCAGCCGGTATCTGTTCTATCTTGAGTTTTTCGCCAGCGGCAACGCGATACTGCTTGCCACCGGTTTTTACGACCGCGTACATGGGGTGTTCCTTAAATAGGTAAAAGGTCCATCCGCGCTGCCTGCCCTGCTGGGCGGGACTGCCGCTCCGGAGTACACCATCCAGGACATGCCTGATTTGGGTTCCATCCCGGGGTTCTATCCTGGGCTTCAAGCCCTGGGTTTCATCCCTTGATGGCACGATTCCGTCTTCCGGTGCCAGGTGCTGGCAGGAAAGCGAAAGCGCCCGGGGGCACTGCGCAAATGCAACCGACGTAATTCGGGCATTGCTGACCGAATCCAGGATATTAGCCCGGGACTTCCGGAAAGTCAAAAAGCGCTTGCAGGCTAAGGGCTTAGGTGTCGCGCCGACGCTTCACCGGCCTGCCGGGGCCGGACGGCGCCGCGCCGTCCTCCGGCGGCGGCGGGCCATGGCCCCGTCCGTGGTCGTCACTCCCCGTATAATCGCTGGTCGAATCCCCCGCCTTGCTGGCGGCCCAGCGGTAAGAGCCGTCCCCTCCACGCTTCGGCTCGTTTCACACTCCGGATACGTCTTGAATCTCCCCGCGCTTATTGCCCCCATTGCTGACGATATGAAAGCCGTCGATGCGGTTATCCGCGAGCGGCTGAATTCCGACGTCGTCCTGATCCGCACGATCGGCGACTACATCATCGGGGCGGGCGGCAAGCGCATGCGCCCGGCGATGGTGCTGATGGTGGCGCGGGCCCTGGGATACGAGGGGACGCATCACCAGCTGCTGGCCGCCGTGGTGGAGTTCATTCATACGGCCACGCTGCTGCATGACGACGTGGTGGACGAGTCCGACCTGCGCCGCGGCCGTGAAACCGCCAACGCCGTCTTCGGCAACGCGGCCAGCGTGCTGGTCGGCGACTACCTGTATTCCCGTTCGTTCGAGATGATGGTCGAGGCCGACTCGATGCGCGTCATGAGCATCCTGTCCGAGGCCACGACCGTGATCGCCGAAGGCGAGGTGCTGCAACTGCTGAACGTGCACGACCCGGACGTCTCGCAGGAGCGCTACCTCCAGGTGGTGCGCTACAAGACCGCCAAGCTGTTCGAGGCCGCCGCCCAGGTCGGCGCCGTGCTGGCCGGCGCCACGCCCGAGCAGGAAGCCGCCGCCGCGGCCTACGGCCGTCACGTCGGCACGGCCTTCCAACTGGTCGACGACGTGCTGGACTATAGCGGCGACGCCGCCGCGCTGGGCAAGAACGTGGGCGACGACCTGCGCGAGGGCAAGCCCACGCTGCCGCTCATCCGCGTGATGGAAGTGGGCACGCCGGAACAACAGCAGTTGATCCGCGACGCGATCAAGACGGGCGACGCCGACTTCGCCGCCGTCGCGGCCGCCATCCAGGCAACGGATGCCCTGGAACACGCCCGCCAGGCCGCGGTCGCCGAGGCCGATCTGGCCCGCGAAGCACTTTCTGGCTACCCCATTTCCCCTTTTCTAAATTCTCTGTTAGAATTCTGCGCTTTCGCGGTGAATAGAGATCGTTGAGCAAAATCAGCGGGATCGGAAGCCAAGAGAAATAGAAAGCCAGCCAAGCCGTACTGAGCACGGCAACGCTGTAGAGTAGTAAAGATCGGGGCGTAGCTCAGCCTGGTAGAGTACTGCGTTCGGGACGCAGGAGTCGGAGGTTCGAATCCTCTCGCCCCGACCACTTCATGTGGTCGAATTCATGAAGGTGTTTCCCGACGCCTTTGGCTGAAAGCCGGTATCGCGCAAGCGTTGCCGGCTTTTTTGCTTTCTTTTGTGTGCTTTCAGGGTTCCACGATGACCTTGCCCGCGTGCCTGCGGGTTTCGACGGCTTCGTGGGCGCTAGCGATGTCATCGAGTGCGTAGGTGTGTATCGCCGGATGATGCAGCGCGCCGGCGGCCAGCCACTGGTTCACCTCTTCGACGGCGCGCCGCTTCAGTTCGGGCGGCATGGTGTACACCAGCAGGAAAGACAGGCGCAGGTTGCGGCGCATCAGGTCCCGCACCGGGATCGCGGGCTGCAGGCCGGTATCGGAAGCGAAGGCCGCGATATGCGCGCCATTGGCGGCCAAGGCAAGATTGGCCTGCAGGTTGCCGGCAAAGTCCAGGTCGATGAAGGCGTCGAAGGCATCGCGGCGATGCCGGGCCAGCCATTGCCGGGCGGCCGCGGGCAGGGCCTCGCCGCGCGGCGCGGTGTCGATGCCGGCCGCTGCGGCGATCTGCGCCTGTCCGGCGTTCGACACGCTGGACAGCACATGCGCGCCGCGCAGGCGCGCCATCTGCGCGGCATAGAATCCGACGGCGCCCACCGCGCCATGCACGAGCACGCAGCGTCCGGCGCCGGTTTCGAGCCGTTCGTTGCAGTACCACGCCGTCAGCGCGGGCACGCCCAGCGCCGCGCCGATGCCGAACGGCACGCCGTCGGGCAGGGGGACGGCCAAGTGCTGCGGCACCGTGACCCATTGCGCGGCGGTGCCGAAGGGACGGTCGAGCTGGCATTCGTATAGCCAGACCCGCTGGCCCAGGCGGGCCGGGTCCACGCCCGCGCCCACCCGGTCGACCGCGCCTGCCCCGTCCTGGTGCGGAATGGTGCGGGGCCAGGGGTTGGGCCGCGCTCCCGTGCCGCCGCGCGTCTTGACGTCGGACGGGTTCACCCCGGACGCCGCGATGCGCACCCGCAGCATGCCGGGTCCGGGGGCTTCCTCGGGCATCTCGCCCACGCGCAGGACCTCGCGCGCCGCGCCCCGCGTTTCATAATAGGCAGCCTTCATCCCGGTCTCCGTTCGTTTATCGATTGGGCAGGCCCAATACGGCCTTGGCGACAATATTGCGCTGGATTTCGTTCGATCCACCGTAAATCGTGGTGACCAGCGATTGCAGGAAGGGCGCGCAGGGAACCAGCGAGGTGCCGTCGGTCATGGGGATGCCGCTCCAGGTCCCGCCCGCCTCGTCCGCCCAGCGCACGATTTCACGCGCGATGCGCACATAGGTTTCGGTGGCCAGGATCTTCAGGCCGGACACCGACGGCGGCAGCAGCTCTCCCCGCCGCACGATGTCGGCGTACAGGCCATAGAACGCTTCCAGTTCGCGCACTTCTCCGAGCAGTTGCGCATAGGTCTGGCAGAATTCCGGCAGTTCGAACAGGGACTGGTTTTCGGCCAACTGTTCCAGGTGATGCAGCGCCTGGCGCGATTGCTGCGGGCTGCCCGCGAAGATGCGCTCATAGCCGAGCAGATCCTTGGCGATGGTCCAGCCCATGTTCAGGCCGCCGACCAGATTGCCCGCCGGCACGCTGACGTCCTCGAAGAAGACCTCGCAGAATTCCTGTTCGCCGACGATATTGGTGATCGGGCGGATGGTCACGCCGGGCGTCTTCAGGTCGATCAGCAGGAAGCTGATGCCGGCTTGCGGCTTGACGGTCTTGTCGGTTCGGACCAGCGCGAAGATATGGGTGGCGTCGTGCGCCAGCGTGGTCCAGATCTTCTGGCCGTTGACGATGTAACGGTCGCCCTCGAGCCGGGCTTCGGTGCGCAGGGATGCCAGGTCCGAACCGGCGTTGGGCTCGGAATAGCCCTGGCACCAGATGTCTTCGCCCGAGAGGATGCGCGGCAAGTACCGCGCCTTCTGTTCCGGCGTGCCGTGCTGGATCAGCACAGGGCCCAGGTTGATGATGCCCTGGTCGGGCAGGCGGGCGGCCCCCCAGCCTTCCATCTCTTCGAAGAAAATCAGCAGCTTGGCGGGCGGCAGGGCCATGCCGCCATGCTCGCGGGGCCAGGCGGGCGCCAGCCAGCCCTTGCGCGACAGAGTCTGGTACCACTCGCGGACTTCGTGCAGGCGTAGCCGCCGCGGCACGTGGCGCAAGTGCTGCGGGTAATGGGCGCGCAGGAAGTCGCGCACCATCAGGCGGAAGCCTTCGTCGCTCATGGCGTTGTAGTCGCTGCCCGAGGCTGCCTGGCCGTCGGCCTGGACGGCGTGGCCGCCCTGCGGGCGCAAGGCCAGGTAGCGGGCCTGCAGGTTGCGGGGGCTGCCCAGCCAGGAGGCTACATGCAGGGCCCGCTTGAGGTACAGGCCCACGTCGTACTCGTCGGTATAGCCGATGGCCCCATGCAGTTGCACGGCCTCGCGGCACAAGGCGATCACGCGTTCGGCTATCCGGCTCTTGGCAAGGGCGGCCACGCGCGCCAGCGATCGGGGATCCTCGCGTATTTCGCGGTAGCTGTCGGCCAGCAGCGCGCCGCAGACCATGACGCCGACATAGGCGTCCACCATGCGGTGCTGCAGCGCCTGGTTCGCGCCTATCGGCCGGCCGAACTGCGCGCGCGTCTTCTGGTAGTCCAGCGTGAGGCAGAACACGCGCCGCGCGATGCCGTAGAGTTCACTGCACTGGAGCAGGCGAGTGAGTTCCAGGGCCTGTTGGCAGACCGCGTCCACCTCGCCGCCTTCGGCGATCATGCGGGAGGCGGGCAGGAGCGCGTCCAGGTGCAGCGTGCACAGCATGCTGCCATCCACCCGCGCTTCAGTTTCCAGCGTGACGCCCGGATCGTCGGGGCGGATCCAGACCAGGGTGGGCGACTCGCCCAGGCGGGCATGGACCAGCCACCCCATGGCGCCGGCCGGCGCTACCCAGCGCTTGGTGCCGACCAGTTGGATGCGCTCGCCCGCGAGGTCGACCGAGGTGGACACCGAGGTGGGTATGAGTTCGCCCGGGTTCTCCTGCCAGGCGAGGCCCAGCACCGTCGATCCTGCCATGGCGTCGCGCAGCAGTTCTGCCGCAAGCGGATTGCCGGCGAATGCCGGCAGTATCAGCATGGCGATGGCGCCCGCTCCCAGATAGGGTTCAGGCAACGGCGATTCGCCGACGGCGGTGGCGATTGCGCCCAGGACGTCGATCTCCAGGCCCAGGCCGCCCAAGGTCTCGGGCACCGTTACCGACGTCCAGCCCGCCTCGGCCAGCGCGCGCCAGGCGCCGCTTTCCCACCCCGGGCTGGTGCCGCGCAGCGCGCGCAGTCTGGCCAGCGGCGAAACCTGGGCCAGTATGCCGCTTGCCGCCTCCATGAATTCGGCGTGCCGGGGCAAGGGGCCGAAGAGCGAAAAAGAATCGAGTGCCGTCATCATGGTCCTTCTGAATGGCGTCGTGGCGTGGAATGGGAATGCCAGATTCTAGGTTCGGGGCCCGCGGCGATTCATAAGGCGGCGCTGAGAGCAGCTATTACAAAACGCGTGTGATGGGCGGCGCGATCCTACCTAGAATTCCGTATCGATCCAGACAAGCCCAAACGGCGAGGAGACAAAAAATGCGTGCAGTAATAGCCAGGCTGGCGCTGTGCATGGCCGCTGCGAGCGCGGCGACGACGTCCGCGGCGGCCGGAGCCGCGGTGGAGCGTATCGTCGTGCCCTATGCCGTGGGCGGCGTCACCGACCTGTACGGCCGCGTGCTTGCCGAGCGCCTGGCGGCGACGCAGGACGCGCCCATCCTGGTCGACAACCGTCCGGGCGGCGGCGCCGCCATCGGCACCTCCTATGTGGCCAAGAGCCCGGCCGACGGCCGCACGCTGCTGCTGGGCAGCGTGGGCACCGCCACGAACCCCGCGATGATCAAGGCCTTGCCCTACGATCCGCGCGACATCACGCCGGTGGCGCAGGTCGCCGTCAGTCCGCTCATTCTCTATGTGAGGGCCGACCTGGCGACGGACGTGCGCCAGTTGATCGACTACGCGCGCAAGTCGCCGCGCGGCCTGTCCTTCGCGAATTCCGGCGTGGGCTCCAGCCCCAATCTGGCCGCGGCGCTGTTTGCGCGCGAGCTCGGCCTGCAGGTGACGCACGTCGCCTATCGCGGCACCTCGGCCGCCATCAACGACCTGCTCGGCGGACAGGTCGACGCTTATTTCGACACGCTGCAGGCGATGACGCACGTCAAGGCGGGGCGCATACGCGCGCTGGCGGTCGCCGCGCCCGAACGCCTGGAGCAGGCGCCCGACCTTCCCACCCTGGACGAGCTGGGCGTGCGCGACGTGTATGCATCGAGCTGGTGGGGAATTTTCGTGCCCTCCGGCACGCCGAAGGAGCGCGTGCAGGAATTGCAGGCGCGGCTGCGCACGGTGATCGACGAGCCCATCGTGCAGCAGCGGGCGAGGGAGATGGGCGCCATCGCCGTCTTCCGCGACCAGGCGGCCTTCCAACGCTTCTTCGATAGCGAGGTGGCGCGCTGGAGCGCCATCATCGCCGCCGAGAAGCTTTCCGCCCAGTAGACCCATGGCAAAACCGACCGAAGCGCCGGACTGGGATCTGCGCGCCCTGAGGATTTTCTCGCTGGTGGCGCGCAGCGGGAGCATCACCAAGGTGGCCATCGACCTGGGCGTGAGCCAGCCTGCGATCAGCCGCTACCTGTCCATGCTGGAGAAGCAGTGCGGCGGCTATCTCTTTACGCGCAATGGCCGCGGCGTCGGGCTGACCGAACTGGGCAAGCAGGTGCAGCCGGTGGTCGAGCAGGTGCTGGCCAGCGCCAGCGACCTGAACGACGTCATCGCGGCCGCCCACGGCCGGGTATCGGGAACGGTCCGCATCGGCACGCTGCCGTCCCTTAGCAACGCGTTGATCGTTCCGTTGCTGTTGCGGCTGCAGCGCGAGTATCCCGCCATCCATGTGCAGATCGTCGAGAGCGCGGCGGGTCAGATCGAAAGCTGGCTCCAGCGCCGCGAGATCGACATCGGGCTGCCTTACCGCAGCCACGATGCGCTGGGCAGCGACGAAGACGTGCTGCTGCGGCTGCCCTCCTATCTGATCGGGCCTCCCGGGGACCGTCTCACCGCCGCGCGCCAGGTGCCTTTCGCCAAGCTGGACGGCCTGCCGCTGGTGCTGTCGCGCAAGCCGTCCTCGGTGCGCATGATGCTGGACGAAATGGGACGCCGCAACGGCGTCGACATCCGTGTGACGGTGGAGGCGGACTCGGGCTTCATTCAGAAGCAGATGGTGGTCAAGCGCTCGGGCTACACCTTGCTTCCCTGGCACTTCGTGGCCGCGGAGGTCGAGCGCGGCGAGTTGCAGGCGGCCGAAATCGTGGAACCGTCCGTCGTGCGCATCGTGTCGCTCATGCTGACCGACCGTCCCACGCAGGCGGTGAAGGTAGTGACCGCGCTGCTGCGGGAGATCGTCAGCGAGTCGCTCGCGCAACTCGACGCGCTGCCGCCCGGGGCAACGTGAAAACAAACACACCCGCCGCAATAGGCGGGGCACAAGGAGACAACCAATGATTCGATTCTTCAAACGCGCATGCGTGCTTGCCCTGGTGGCCTGCTCCGCCCAGGCGGCCTATCCCGACAAACCCATACGGATGGTCGTGCCCTTCGCGCCCGGCGGCGGGGCGGACCTGACCGCGCGGGTGGTCGCCGAAACCCTGTCCAAAAAGCTCAAGCAGCAGGTCATTGTCGAGAACAAGGCCGGCGCGGGCGGCCTCATCGGCGCGGCCGCGGTGGCCCGCGCGGATCCGGACGGCTATACGCTGCTCTACACCACGCCGGGCCAGCAGATGACGCTGCCCTACCTGGTCAAGAACATGCCCTACGACCCCGATGAGCTGCGTCCGGTTTCGCAGGTGTCGCTGGCGCCCAGCGTGCTGGTGGTCAACACGCAGCTCGGCGTGAAGAACCTGGAGGAACTCATCGCGCTGGCCAAGAAGCGGCCGGGGGAGCTCAATTATGTCAGCGCGGGCATCGGGGCCAGCAGCCACCTGAACGGCGAACTGCTGCAGATCCTGGCCGGTATCCGCCTGCAGCACGTGCCCTACAAGGGGACCGGGGAAGCGGTAAAGGATCTGGTCGGCGGCAACGGCGACCTGGCGATCGACACCGTGGGCATCTACACCGCCTTCATCAAAGACAAGCGGCTCATTCCGCTGGGCGTCACCACGCCCGGCGAAGTGCCCATCCTGCCCGGCGTGCCGCCCTTGTCCAAGACGCTTCCCGGTTACGACGCATCGCCGGTGAACTACATCTCGGTGCCCAAGGCCACGCCAGACGCCATCGTGCAACAGTTGGCCGAGGCATTGCGCGCCACGATTGCCGAGCCCGGCGTCAAGGAAAAGATGCTGGAGCAGGGCATTCTGGCGATCTCGAACACGCCGGAGGAAATGGCGGAGCTGCTGCGCAAGGAGCAGGCGCGCTGGCGCGAGGTCATCAACAAAGCCGGCATCGCAGAAAAGTAGCTTCCTGGAGTCTTCAGCATCATGGCATCGCAGCAGTCCCATCCGCTTTCCCACATCCGCGTCCTCGACCTGAGCCGCGTCCTGGCCGGCCCCTGGGCCAGCCAGACCCTGGCCGACCTGGGGGCGTCCGTCATCAAGATAGAGCAGCCCGGCATCGGCGACGACACGCGCGCCTGGGGGCCGCCGTTCCTGGAGCGCGAGGACGGATCCCGGTCGAACGAATCCGGCTACTACCTGATCTGCAATCGCGGAAAGCGGTCGGTCACGATCAACCTGAAATCGCCGCGCGGGCAGGCGCTCATCCGCAAGATGGCGCGCGAGGCCGACGTCGTGCTGGAGAACTTCAAGGTCGGCACGCTGGACCGGCTGGGCCTGGGCTATGAACAATTGCGCGCGGAGAATCCGCGCCTGGTCTATTGCTCCATCACGGGATTCGGCCAGACCGGCCCGCGCGCCCATCAGCCGGCCTACGATTTCATGATCCAGGCCATGAGCGGCCTGATGAGCATTACCGGCGAGTCGGACGACCGCCCCGGCGGCGGGCCGATGAAAATCGGCGTGCCCATGGTCGACCTCATTACGGGCTTGTACGCCAGCAACGCCATTCTTGCCGCGCTGGCCCGCCGCGAAGTCAGCGGAGAAGGCGAGCACGTCGACATGGCCATGCTGGACGTGGGCGTGACCCTGCTGGCCAACCAGGCCATGAACTACCTGCTGACCGGCAAGGTGCCGCCGCGCCGGGGCAACCGCCACCCCAACATCCAGCCGCAGCGCGTCTACGAATGCCGGGACGGGCGCATCATCATGGCCGTCGGCTCGGATTCGCAGTTCGCGAAGCTCTGCGGCGTGCTCGGCCATCCGGACATGGCCAGGGATGAACGCTTCCGGACCAACGCCGCGCGCGTGGTCAATCTTCCGATATTGGATCCGTGGCTGGACGAGCAGTTGATCCAGCATGACAAGGCGCCCCTGCTGGCGGCGCTCGAGCGCGAGGGCGTGCCTTCCGCGCCGATCAACACCATCGACGACGCCCTCGAGGATCCCCAGGTCGTCCATCGCGGCATGCGCTTCTCGGTTCGCCACCCCGACGGCATGGAGATGCCGCAGGTGCGCAGTCCGTTCCGCTTCCGCAATACGGGGCTGCGCCTGCAGGACGGTCCGCCCACCCTGGGGCAGCACACCGACGAGGTCCTGGCCGAATTGGGACTGACACCGGAGAGCATTGCCGGACTGCGCGCCGAACAAGCCATCTGACTTCAACCGAGGAACCTCATGTCCCGTTACCATTTCGAAAGCCTGCGTGTCGAACTCCAGGGCCACGTCGCCACCGTCTGGCTCGACCACCCCCCCGTCAATGCCGTTCATACCCAGCTACTGCAGGACCTGACGCTGGCGATGGATATGTTCGGGGAGGATCCCGACGTGCGTTGCGTCATCCTGACCGGCCAGGGCCGGGTGTTCTGCGCCGGCGCCGACCTGAAAGGCCGCGCCGAGATGCTCAGCCACCCGGCGGGGCTGCCCCAGCATTCGCGCCGCACGCGGGAGCTGTTCCACGCCATCCGGGAATGCCCGAAGCCCGTCATCGGAGCCCTGAACGGTCCGGCGCTGGGCGCGGGCCTGGGCATCGCCGCTTCCTGCGACATCCTGGTGGCTGCGGAAGGGGCCTGCCTGGGGCTGCCGGAGGTGGACGTCGGCCTGCTCGGGGGCGTCAAGCATGCGCAGCGCCTGTTCGGCCACTCGCGCCTGCGCCGGATGATGCTGACCGGCATGCGGGTGCCTGCCGAAGAGCTCTACCGCCTGGGCGTGGTCGAAGCCTGCGTGCCGGGGGACAAGCTGCTCGAGGAAGCCGGCCAGATCGCGCGCCAGATCGCGGCCAAGAGTCCGACATCCGTGCAGTTGATGATCCAGACCGCCAACGCGATCGAGGACATGAGCCTGCGCGACGGCTACCGCTACGAGCAGGACATGACGGCGCAGGTCGCCAAGAGCGAGGATGCGAAGGAAGCGCGGCAGGCTTTCCTGGAAAAGCGCGCGCCCGTCTTCAAGGGCTGCTGAGCGCCGGCGCGCCGCTACTTGGCCGTGTTCTCGTCGTCCACCGTCAGGCCGCCGGCCTGCATGATGCCCTGGGCGATCTCTTCGGCGGATTTGCCGCCGAAGCCGTGCTCGCCGGCGGTGATCCGGAAGCTGTCGGCTTCCAGCGGGCTCATGAGCGTGGCCGAGGACAGCAGCACGCCGTTCGAGCGCAACTGGATGCGCTTGCCCACGCGGTCGCGGGTGAAGTCGGCCAGGGCCTGGCGGCTTTCCGGTTTCAGCTCGATGTCCACCACCCGGGCCGAGGTGTGCGGATCGGCGCCGGCCGTCGCCCGTTCGGCTTGCAGGACGACCGTTTCGGCCTGCGCCGCGCAGGGCAGGAGCGCCGCCAGGGCGGCGGCGCGGAGGACATGGCGAATGGATGGCGATGGCATGGGGGCTCCTTCTGGCGCATGAGCGGTCCCGCTATCCTAGCCGATGCCGCGCCGCGGACGATCTACTATTGCGTACCGGCCCGGGAGCGGGCCTAGTCGAGGAGAGTTTCATGGCGGTGCGCGGGACCTGGCTGCTTTCTTGCCTGTTGCTGGCGGGCGTCGCCCATGCGGGATCGGCGCCCGCGGACCTGGATTGCGTGTCCGACAGCGGCAAGGTCGCCCTGAAGGGTGCGATTCCATCGCCTTCGTCGGACGAGCTGAAGGTGGAACTGAGCTATGCCGACGGCAGCCTGAGCTTCGATTCGGATGCGGGCGCCAGCTTTGCCGTGGCCGATTTTCCGCAGTCGGTGTTTACCTTGATCGTGGCCGCCGACGGCCAGCCGCTGACGCTCTACGCCCTGCCGTCCAGCGTGGACGTGAAGCAAGGCGGGGATGGCGAAGTCGCCGGCAGGTTCCAGGCCAGGCTGACGGCTCCGCGGCCGCGCTCGACGTCCGGCATCCAGAGCAGCGCCCCGCTCAAGGCCACCTTGAATTGCGAGTACCGGTATTCCTTGTAGGCCTGCGGGCGGCGCGGCTCAGGGGCGTTTGGCGTCCAGGTGCAGCGCCACCACTTCCGTATCCGTTCCGTCCAGCCCGGGATAGCGCGTCCTGACCAGCGGGTCGTGTCCCGGCACGATGTGTTCGGGCGATTCGGCGTACTTCAGCAGGGTGTCGTAGCCCGCCAGCATGTCGGCCACGTTGTGGACGATGGGAAACGGCGACTGCAGGCCCATGTTGTCGTAGTAGTGGCTGGCGTCCGACGCCAGCACCACCCAGCCGCGCGCGGTATGCACGCGCACCGCCTGCAGCCCCTGCGTGTGCCCGCCGATGTGCAGCAATTGCAGCCCCGGCGCGATCTCGTCGTGGCCGTGGTAGAAGGCCACGCGCTTGTCGTACACGCCGCGCACCACGTCGACCACGTCTTCCACCGCATAGGCATGGCGCAGCATGTCGAAGCGCATATTGCAGCCGCAGGCGTAGTGCAGTTCGCTTTCCTGCAGGTGCAGGCGGGCGTTCGGCAGTTTGCGGACATTGCCCGCGTGGTCGTAGTGCAGGTGCGTGACGATGACGTCCCGGACGTCGGCGGGCGAGATGCCCAGCTTTTCCAGGGACTCGATCGGGCAGCGCAGGAACTCGCGGCCTCGGGCCTGGGCGGCGGCCGCGTTGAAGCCGGTGTCGACGAGGTAGACGCGGCTGCCGTTGCGGATGACCCAGACGAAATAATCCATGGGCATGGGGCCGTCGTGCGGATCCGGCGGCGTGATGAAGTTCTGGGCCCGCTTGCGCGCGACCGTCGCATAGCGCAAGGCATAGACTTCGTGGTTCGGCAGTGTCATGCGATTGCTCCCGTTGCGCGGATGTGTTCCAGTTCAGGCCGCAGGTAGTCCAGCAGCCGCTGCGGGTTCTCGACCATGGGAAAGTGGCCGAGTTCGGGCATGACGCCGAAGCGCGCGCCCGGTATCAGCGCCGCGACCCGGCGCGAGTCTTCGGGGCTGGCGGAGTAGTCATAGGCGCCCGTCAGCAGCGAGACGCCGAAGGCCTTGGTGTCCAGGCCCGCCACGTGCACGGCGGCGTCGAAGTCCTCGCTGTAGAACCAGAGGTCGTTGGCGTACACATCGAAGCCGCCCTGCGAATAGATCCATGCCGCGTCGCGCCGGGCCGCCAGCGGGGACGAGGGCGCCATCAATCCGCGCACATAGGCGGGATTGTGCGCGGCCTGGTTGACCTGGGGATGGCACAGCATGGGCGTGCGCCGTCCGCTGGCTTTCCAGGGCGCTTCCAGCGCGACGACGCCGGCCACGTCGGCGGGGCTGCGCGCGGCGGCGACCAGGGCCATCGCCGCGCCCATCGAGCAGCCCAGCAGCACGGCGGGCGCGCGGGCCACCTGGCGGATCACGGCGAGACAGGCTTGCAGATAGGCGTCCAGGGTCAGCCCGGCTTCGGTCCAGGCTTGTCCGGGCAGGGGCATGCTGCGGCCGTGGCCGGGCATGTCGAACGCGATCATGCGCCATTGCCGGCGCAGGCCGGGGTCGGCCATCAAGGCGTGGTATTGGCGGGAGTCGGCGCCGGCCGTGTGCAGCATCAGGAGCGGCGGACCGGACGCGAGGCCGCTGGTTTCATAGTAGATGCTGGCCTGGCGGCCCCCGAGGTCGAGTTCGGCGTAATGCCCGGAGATCGCGCTCCGGTCCAGCAAGGCGGGGGCGGCGGCTACCTGCCCGCGCAGGATTTCGAATAGCCGTTCCAGCGGATGCAGGGCCTGGGCGATGGCGAGCGCGTCGCCCTTGACGCGCAGTCCCGGCGCATGCCGGCGCGCGGCGGTGAAGGAGTGGTAGCCCGGGGGAGGCGTCGCGCCCAGCATTTTCTGCCAGACGTCCGGGGGCGCGCTGATGACGATGCACTGCGAGGGGGCGGCAGGCTGGCCGGCCCAGGCGGCTATTTTGTCGTCCGGCCCGGGGCCCGCCTGCAGCCAGATGGCGCAGGGCAGGCCTCGGGCGGCCGAAAGGAATTCCTTATCCTGCTGGGCCAGCGCCGCCGCGGCCCTCAGTTCTTGGACGATCGCCTTCACTTCCCTGGGTCTCCTCTTGTTGGCGCCGGAGCACTTCGAGCGCGGTGCGCTCGGCGTTGACGATATGGCTCCGGGCGGCCTCTTGCGCCCCTTGCGGATCCCGGGCGCGGATGCGTTCGAACAGGTGGTCGATCTCGGCCAGGCTTTCCGGCAGGCGGTCGGACCGCGCGAACGACGTGGCCCGCAGCAGATTGATGCGCGACAGCAGCCCGGGCAGCATGTCCTTGACCAGGTCGTTGTCGCAGCCGCCCAGCAGCACGTCGTAGAAATCGCGCTTCGCCGCCAGCAGCGCCGACTTGTTGTTGCCCTTGGCCTGGCGATGCAGCGCGTCCACGGCCTTGCGCAGGCGTTCGATGTCGGCGTCGCCGGCCAGGCGGGCGAATTCGTGCGCGGCGTAGCCTTCCAGCAGGGCGCGCAGGGCGTAGAGGTCGCGCGCGGCCTTTTCGGTGATGCGAACGACGGTGGGGCCGCGGTGCGGCTCGATGGAAATCAGGCGTTCGGCCTCCAGCGTGCGCAGCGCTTCGCGCAGGGTGCTGCGGCTGATGCCGAGCTGTTCGCAGAGTTCGAGTTCGCGCAGGCGTTCCCCGCCTTTGATCCGGCCGTCCATGATGGACGCGCGCAGGTATTCCTCCACGCGGGTGCGCAGGGTGGCGGGCTTTTCGAATATCGCGCCTGTGGAAGTGGCCATGGCAGTCTCTCGTTTATGCTGGCGGGCTCGAGCGCCGGCGCAGGCCACAGGCCATGCCGCCGCGAACCGCCGTGTCGACGTAAAGACGCAATATATCCCGTCGGCCGGCCATGGCTACAGCCCCAGGTAGGCGGCGCGCACCCGGCTGTCTTCCAGCAGGGCGTTGCTCGGTCCGGCAAGCACCATGGACCCGGATTGCAGCACGTAGGCGTACTCGGCGACCGACAGCGCCAGGCGGGTGTTCTGCTCCACCAGCAGGATGGTCAGGCCGCTGCGGTGGATGTCCACCATGGCCTGGTGCATTTCCTCGACGATTTTCGGCGCCAGGCCGTGGCTGGGTTCGTCCAGCAACAGCAGCCGGGGCTTGAGCATCAGCGCGCGGCCGAAGGCCACCATCTGCTGTTCGCCGCCGGACAGCGTGCCCGCGTGCTGCCGGCGGCGTTCGAGCAAGCGGGGGAACAGCGCGTAGATGCGGTCGCAGTCGCGCCTGACCGCCGCCGTGTCCCGGCGGCGCGTGTAGCCGCCCAGGTACAGGTTCTCCTCCACGGTCATGTCGGGGAATACGTGGCGGCCCTCGGGCACGTGGGCGATGCCCAGTTCCGGGATGCGGTGCGGGGGCAGGCGCAGGATTTCCCGTCCGTCGAACTTCACGCTGCCGCGGGTCTTGTCCAGCAGGCCGGATATGCAGCGCAGCAAGGTGCTCTTGCCGGCCGTGTTGGCGCCGACGACGGCGATGAAGCCGCCTTCGGGCACGGCCAGCGACACCTCGCGCAGGACCGGGCTGCGGTCGTACGAGGCGGTCAGCGCATCGATCTGCAAAAGGCTCATGCCGGCACCTCCACCTGCTCCATCGACTTGCCCAGATAGACTTCGATCACGGTGGGGTCGGAGGCGATTTCGGCGGGGCTGCCCTCGGCGATCTTCTGGCCGAAGGACAGCACCAGGATGCGGTTGCACAGCCGCATGATGGCGCGCATATGGTGTTCCACCACGATGAAGGTGATGCCGGATTCGTCGCGTAGCGCGCGGATCAGGTCCAGCATGGCGTCCATCTCGGATTCGTTCAGCGCCGCCATGACTTCGTCCAGCAGGAACACCTTGGGATCCGTGCACAGGGCGCGGGCGAGCTCCACCCGCGCCTGTTCGGGAAACGACAGCTCGCCGGCCGGCTTGCCCGCAATGGCGGACAGGCCGACGCGGTCGAGGTTGTCGCGCGCGAGCTGCCGGGCGCGGTCCACGCCGTGGCGCAGCAGCCCGCCGACCAGCACGTTGTCCAGCACCGTCATCTCGGGAAACAGCGCCACGTTCTGGAAGGTCTTGGTCATGCCCAGCGCCGCGATCTGGTGGGGGCGCAGGCGGCTGATGTCCTGGCCGTCCAGTTCGATGCGCCCGCTATTGCCGCGGTACAGGCCGACCAGCAGATTGAACAGCGTGGTCTTGCCGGCGCCGTTGGGGCCGATCAGGCCCAGGATGTCGCCCTTCGCGACGTTGAACGACACGTCGTCCACGGCCTTCAGGCCGCCGAAGCGGCGCTGGACGCGGGAGACTTTGAGGATGTCAGGCATGCTGCCTCCCGCGCAGGTTCCGCAGCCGCGTCCACAGCGCCGACAGGCCGCGGGGCTCGATCAGGATGATGGCGATGAGGATCAGGCCGAAGGCCAGTTGGGACGCGCCGGCCGTGTGGCCGGACAGCCAGTCGTTGAACACCTCTTCCAGCGGGATGATCACCAGGGCGCCGATCAGCGGGCCGGCCACGGTGCCCACCCCGCCGATGATGCAGATGAGGGCGACGCGCACCGAAATGCCGACCAGCGAGAACACCGTGTCCGGATCGAAGAAGTAGATGAATTGCGCGTAGAGCGTGCCGCAGGCGCCCATCAGGGCGGCGGAGATCACCGCCGCCAGGATGCGGGTGCGGGCCGTGTCCACGCCGATGACCTCGGCCGCCTGCGGGTTGGCCTTCACCGCGCGCAGGCGGTAGCCCAGGCGCGAACGGCTGATCAAGGCGAACACGACGGACGTGGCCAGCGCGGCGCCCAGCATCAGGTAGTAGTAGGGGATGCTGGACTTGAACTGCATCTGGGCCAGGCCCTCCGAGAACGGGATGGACACCCCCACCGGGCCCCCGGTGACCGATGCCCAGGTATTGGCGATGGCGCGCAGCACTTCGCCGAAGGCCAGCGTGGCCAGCGCGAAATAGTGGCCGCGCAGGCGCATGGTCGGCAGGCTGAGCAGGGCGCCGGCCAGCCCGGCGACCGCCATGGCGGCGACGATGCCCAGCCAGGGCGAAATGCCGTAGCGCATGAGCAGCAGGGTGGAGGTGTAGGCGCCCAGCCCGAAGAAAGCCGCGTGCCCCAGCGAGATCTGGTTGGCCAGCCCGCCCACGATGTTCCAGGATTGCCCCATGGCGGCGAACAGCAGCACCAGCGTCATGACGCGGATGCCGTAGCCCTGGTCTTCCATCAGCCAGGGCGCGCCGGCGGCCGCCGCCAGCAGCAGCGCCCAGGGCAGGAGTTGTCGGTTCAGTGTCATCAGCCCGCCCTTTTCAAAAGACCTTCCGGACGCACGGCCAGGACCAGGATGAAAATCGCGAAGAGCGCCAGGTTCTGCAACTGCATGGGCAGCACCAGGGACGACAGCGACTGGATGACGCCGACCGCCACGCCGCCCACCACCGCGCCGATCACGCTGCCCAGGCCGCCCAGCACCACGGCGGTGAACATCAGCACGCTGAACTGGGCGCCCACTGTGGTCGAGGCGGTCAGGTAGGGCAGGATGATGCCGCCGCCCAGGGCGGTCATGCCCACTCCCAGCCCGAACGCGAGCTGATGCACCCGGTGCGTGGATATGCCGGACAGCCGGGCGGCCATGGGATCCTGGGCGGTGGCCCGGACCGCCATGCCCCACCAGGTTTTCTTCAGGACCCACCACAGGGCCAGGCCGGCGATGGACGCCACCACGAAGGCCAGCAGGTAGGGCGCGCTGAGCAGGATGGGGCCGATCGCCAGCGCGGTCATCTGGTAGGGGGTCTGCACCGAGCGGAACTCCGACCCGAACAGGATCAGCGCCAGGTTCTCCATGACGATGAGCAGGCCCACCGTCAGGAAGATCTGGGCGACCGCCGGCGCCTTCAGCACCCGGTTGATGAGATACTTCTGCGTCAGCACGCCCAGCACGAAGGCGACGGCGAACGAGAGCAGCGATCCCAGCAAGGGATCCAGCCCCAGCAGTTTCCAGGCGAAGTAGGCCACGAACATGCCCACCATCAGGAACTCGGCCTGGGCGAAATTGACGATGGACACCACCCCGAAGACCAGCGTCAGTCCGATCGATATGACCGCGTAAACGCCGCCCAGCAGGATGCCGTCCACCAGGGCCTGCAAGAATTGCATGATCGCTCTCCGTGCGCCGCGCGCGCTGTGTTCATGTCGGGCCGCGCCAGGCCGGGCCGCGTCAGGCCGCGCTGATGACGCGGCCCTTGGCCAGCGCCTGCGGCCAGACCGAAACCAGCTCGTTGTCCTGCCACTGGACCATGATGGGCTGGGCCATGGTGTTCAGCCCGTTGGCGTCGAAGTGCACGCCGCCGCCCGACATCACGCCGGCCCAGCCCTGGTCGTATTTCTGCGCGCGCAAGGCCTTGGACACCGCTTCGGGCTTGTCGGACGCGGCGACTTCCAGCGCCTGCGCCAGCACGCCGGCGCACACGGCATGTTCCAGCGCCTCGTGCGGCATGAAGGTGCCGAACCGCTTGCGGTAGCGCTCGGTGTATTCGGGCGCCTGGTCGTAGTTGGCGGGGGCGATCGACAGCACGGCCTGCGCATACTGGCCCAGGGCCTTGGCGAAGTCGGGGATGACGTAGCCGGCCGCGCCGCCCACGACGGGCACGGTCAGGCGCTGCTGGCGCATGACGCGGATGATCAGCAGGCTGTCGTTGAGATAGGAAATGGGAAAGACGATCTGGGCGTCGGACCCGCGCAGCTTGCTGATGAGGGGAGTGACGTCGGTGATGCCCAGCGGATAGGCCTCGTCCAGCACGATCTGCGCGCCCGCCGCCTTGGCTGCGTTGCGCACCCCCACCGCCTGCGAGGTGCCATAGGCGGTGTCTTCGTAGAGCAGGGCGATCTTCTTGATTTCCGAGGCGCCGGCCACGACCGACGCGGCATAGTCGTACTGCGCCTGCCCCAGCACGGAGCCCTTGGATACCACCTGGAAAATGTGCTTGAAGCCGCGCTCGGTCAGCACGTCCGAGAACGACATGGTCAACAGCGGGATGCCGCGGCGCTCGGTCACTTCGGACACCGCCAGCGTCAGCGACGAGGCGTAGGCGCCGATGATGGCGACGCAGCGGTTCTGCGTGATCAGGCGCTGCGCCACCGTGGCCGCCGTGGTGGGTTGCGAGGTGGCGTCCGCGATGATGAGCTTGAGCTTCGCGCCGCCCAGGGCCTTGATGCCGCCGGCCGCGTTGATTTCGTCGGCGGCCAGTTCCAGCCCCTGGCGCGAGTTGATGCCGAATTGGGCGTTGGCGCCCGACAGCGGCAGGATCACGCCGACATTGACTTCGGACGCGGCGGCCAGCGCGCGCCCGGGCAGGCTTGCGGCCAAGGCTGCTGCACCGAGGCCGGCGACGAAATCCCTGCGCCCGCGGCGGATGGCCTGTTGGGGTGTCTTCATGGTTTGTCTCCTGGCTTTTTTCGAGGATGGCGCTCGGCAGCCAGCCCGGCGCTCTGGGCCAATTATTGTTCCTGCCTTTCAATCGGTCAAGAATATTGTCAGACAATCTGACTGTTGACGATTTCATCAACTTTGACTGACAATCAGACAAAACACCCGGCGCGGAATCCATGCTTCGCCGGTCACCGCCACGACAGAGGAGCAACCATGGCAGACATCAAATCCGAAACCCAGGCCCTGTTCGACCAGGGGCTGAACCTGCGCCGCGAAGTGCTGGGCACCGAGTACGTGGACGGCTCGCTCGCCCGCGCCAACGAATTCATGATGGCCTTCCAGCACATCACCACCGAATGGTGCTGGGGCTACACCTGGGGCCGTCCCGGCCTGGAGAAGAAGACGCGCAGCATGCTGAACCTGGCCATGCTGACGGCGCTGAACCGCCCGGCCGAGATCAAGCTGCACGTCAAGGGCGCGCTGAACAATGGCGTGACCGTCGAGGAAATCAAGGAAATCCTGCTGCAGGCCACCGTGTACTGCGGCATCCCGGCAGGCCTGGACGCGTTCAAGGTGGCCAACCAGGTGCTGGAGGAAGAGGGCGCTTTCAAGGAGCCGCAGGCATGAGCGCGCCGGGCGGTCCCAAGGGCGAACACCGGAATGCGCAGCAGGCGCGCGTCGGGCTGATCGGCGTCGGCAGCATGGGCTGGCCCATGGCCGCCCGGCTGGTGCAGGCCGGCTTTGCGGTGACGGTGTTCGACGCCGCGTCCGGCCAGGCCGAAAAGTTCGCCAAGGAAGTGGGCGGGCAGGCCGCCGCCACCTGCGCCGAGCTGGCGGCCCAGGCCGACATCATCTTCACCATGCTGCCCACCAGCGCCATCGTCGAACAGGTGCTGGGCGGGGAGCAGGGCGTGCTGGCGGGCTTGCGCCCGGGCGGCGTGGTGGTGGACATGAGCTCCGGCGTGCCGGCGCATACGCAGCGGCTGGCCCAGGCGGTCGCCGCGGCGGGCGGCGAAATGGTGGACGCGCCCGTGTCGGGCGGCGTTCCGCGCGCGCGCACCGGCGAACTGGCGATCATGTTCGGCGGCCCTGCGGAGACGCTGGAGCGGGTGCGCCCGGCCCTGTCCTGCATGGGCACCTCGATCACCCCGGTCGGGGCGGTCGGCAGCGCCCATGCCATGAAGGCGCTGAACAACCTGGTGTCGGCGGGCGGCTTCCTGATCGGCGTCGAGGCCATGCTGATCGGCCAGCAGTTCGGCCTGGACCCGAACGTGATTGTGGACGTGCTCAACGCGTCGACCGGCATGAACAATTCCACGCAGAAGAAGTTCAAGCAGTTCGTGCTGTCGCGCCAGTTCAATTCCGGCTTCGGCCTGGACCTGATGGTCAAGGACCTGGGCATCGCGCTGGGCATCGCCACCGATACCGGCACGCCCACGCCGTTCGCGTCGCTGTGCCGCGAGCTGTGGGCCTCGGCCGGCAAGACGCTGGGCAAGGGCCAGGACCACACCGCCGTCGCCCGCCTGTCGGAGCAACTGGCCGGCGTGGAGCTGGGGGCCGGGAAAGGCTGAATCGACCGCTCAGCCAGAGGAAAGGCCGGCCATCGCCGGCCTTTTTTTGCCGCCGGGCCGCCCCAAGGCAAAAAGCGCCCCCTCGGGGGGCAGCAAGCCGAAGGCGCGGCGTGGGGGCATTTTTTGCCGCCGGGCCGCCCCAAGGCAAAAAGCGCCCCCTCGGGGGGCAGCAAGCCGAAGGCGCAGCGTGGGGGCATTTTTTGCCGCCGGGCCGCCCCAAGGCAAAAAGCGCCCCCTCGGGGGGCAGCAAGCCGAAGGCGCAGCGTGGGGGCATTTTTTTGCCGCCGGGCCGCCCCAAGGCAAAAAGCGCCCCCTCGGGGGGCAGCAAGCCGAAGGCGCAGCGTGGGGGCATTTTTCGCCGCCGGGCCGTCCCTGGCGTAGGTTTTTTTACCTTCTACTAGGGTTTACCCTGTATCGATCGAAACGCCATAATTTGTATGATGACCCGATAACTTGAACCCAAGAGACACGTCATCATGCTGGCCCCGCAGCCGTCTTTACCGCAAGTCCGCCCCTGCCTACCAGGGGCATCCCATGACTGACGAATCCCGCATCCGCGAAGAAATCTGCACCGTCGGCGCCAGCCTGTACAACCGCGGCTACACGGTCGGCGCGGCCGGCAACATCAGCGCCCGGCTGGACGACGGCTGGCTGATCACGCCGACGGACGCCTGCCTGGGCCGCCTGGATCCCGCCGAGTTGGCCAAGGTCGACCTGGCCGGCAACTGGGTGTCGGGCGCCAAGCCTTCCAAGACCCTGGTCCTGCACCAGGGCATCTACCGCGCCAGCCCCGAGTCGCGCGGCGTGGTCCATACGCATTCCACCCACCTGGTCGCGCTGACGCTGGCGGGCGTGTGGCGGCCGGACGAAGTGTTGCCGCCCATCACCCCGTACCAGGTCATGAAGGTGGGCCGGATTCCGCTGATCGGCTACCGCCGCCCCGGCGACGCGCAGGCCGCGGCCGAGGTGGCCGCCGTGGCGGCGCAGGTGCGCGGCGCGCTGTTCGAACGGCTGGGTCCCGTGGTGTGGGAACGCTCCGTATCGCACGCGTCCTACGCCCTGGAAGAACTGGAAGAAACCGCCCGGCTGTGGCTGATGAGCGATCCCCGCCCCGAGCCGCTTGGCGCCGAGGCCCTCGAAGAACTGCGCGCCGTCTTCGGCGCGCGCTACTGATCCCTTTATTCAGAAAGCCCTCCCGCCGCCTGCCCGCGGACGGGAAAGGCGCATCCTCTTGGAGACTTGCATGCCCCCGATGGAAACCACGCTAGGCGCGCAGCCCGTAACGCCGAAGCCGGCAGATTCCCGTGAAACCGCACGCGCCTACGCCAAAGTGTTCTGGCGGCTGGTGCCGTTCCTGATGCTTTGCTACGTGATCGCCTATCTCGACCGGGTCAACGTGGGCTTCGCCAAGTTGCAGATGTCGCAGGACCTGGGCTTCAGCGAAACCGTGTTCGGCCTGGGCGCGGGCGTATTCTTCATCGGCTACTTCCTCTTCGAAGTGCCCAGCAACCTGCTCATGCACCGGCTGGGCGCGCGCATCTGGATCGCGCGCATCATGATCACGTGGGGGATCCTGTCGGGCCTCTTCATGTTCGTCGAGACGCCCACCGGCTTCTACATCCTGCGCTTCCTGCTGGGCCTGGCCGAAGCCGGCTTCTATCCCGGCGTGATCCTGTACCTGACCTATTGGTATCCGGCCCATCGCCGCGCCAAGATCATCGCGCTGTTCATGTCCGCCATCCCCGTGGCCGGCATTTTCGGCAATCCGCTGTCCGGCTGGATCATGGAAGCCTTCCACGGCACGCACGGCCTGCAGGGCTGGCAGTGGATGTTCCTGATCGAGGCCATTCCCGCGCTGCTCATCGGCGTGGTGACCATCATGTACCTGGACAACGGCATCTCCAGCGCCAAGTGGCTGACCGCCGAAGAAAAGCAGATACTGACCCGCGAAATCGAACAGGACCAGAAGCAGACCGGCACGCAGAAGCACTCGCTGCGTGCGGTGTTCTCCGACAAGCGCGTGTGGTGGATGTGCCTGATCTACTTCGCCTTCGTCGCCGGCCAGTACGGCCTGACGTTCTGGATGCCGACGCTGATCAAGTCCACCGGCGTCACCGGCGCCTTCAACATCGGCCTGCTCAGCGCCATTCCGTTCATCTGCGCCATCATCGTGATGAACCTGCTGGGCCATTCCGCCGACAAGCGCCGCGAGCGCCGCTGGCACCTGATCGTGCCGGCGCTGCTGGGCGCGGTGGGCTTCTCCGTCGCCGCGTCCTTCGCCGACAACACCGTCGTATCGCTGGTCTTCCTGTCCATGGCGGCGGCCGGCGTGCTGACCTGCGCGCCCCTGTTCTGGTCGCTGCCGACGGCGTTCCTGTCGGGCACCGCGGCAGCCGCGGGCATCGCCATCGTCAACTCGGTAGGCAACCTGGCGGGCTTCGCCAGCCCCTACATGATCGGCTATCTCAAGGATCTGACCAGCTCCACCGCGTCCGGCATGTACGTGCTGGCGGGCGTGCTGGTCGTGGGCGCCATCGCGGTCTGGTTCACGCCGGCCAAGCTGGTCAACCGCTGACGCGCCGTTTTCGTTCACAAGGAATCGCAATGCCACGCCTGGCCGCCAACCTCACCATGATGTACACCGAACATCCTTTCCTGGACCGCTTCAAGGCGGCGGCGGAGGATGGCTTCACCGGAGTGGAGTTCCTGTTCCCGTACGAGTTCGCGGCCGCCGAGCTCAAGTCGCGGCTGGACGACAGCGGCCTGGAGCAGGCCCTGTTCAATGCGCCGCCCGGGGATTGGGCGGCCGGCGAACGCGGCATCGCCTCCCTGCCGGGCCGCGAAGGCGAGTTCGAGCGCGGCTTTGACCAGGCGCTGGAATACGCCGCGGCGCTCGGCAACCGCAAGCTGCACGTGATGGCCGGCCTGATCCGTCCGGAACAGGACCGCGCGGCGCATCGCGAGACCTACCTGAAGAACCTGGCGTCGGCCGCGCGCGCGGCGGCCTCGGCCGGCATCACTGTGGTGATCGAGCCCATCAACACGCGCGACATCCCCGGCTTCTTCCTGAATCGCCAGGACGAGGCCCAGGCCGTCTGCGCCGAGGTCGGCGCCGACAACCTGAAGGTGCAGTTCGATATCTACCACTGCCAGATCGTCGAAGGCGATATCGCGGTGAAGCTGCAGCGCGACATGGCCGGCATCGGCCACATCCAGATCGCGGGCGTGCCCGACCGGCACGAGCCCGACCTGGGCGAACTGAACTATCCCTATCTGTTCGAGCGCATCGACGCGCTGGGCTATACGGGCTGGATCGGCTGCGAGTACCGTCCCAAGGCCGGCACCTCCGCGGGCCTGGGCTGGGCCCAACCCTATCTTGCCAATCACTGAGCATCCCATCATGAAAATCCTGATCACCGGCGGCGCCGGATTCCTGGGCCAGCGCCTGGCCCGCAAGTTGCTGGAACAAGGTTCCCTGACGCTGGACGGCGCGCCGCAAGCCATTACGCAGATCGACCTGCTGGACGTCGTCAAGACCGACGCGCTGGCCGATCCGCGCGTGCGCTCCATCGTGGGCGACATCGCCGATCCCGCCGTGCTGCAACAGGCCATCGGCACGGACACCCGCGCCATCTTCCACCTGGCCGCCATCGTCAGCGGCCAGGCCGAGGCGGATTTCGACCTGGGCATGCGCATCAACCTGGACGCCTCGCGGGCGCTGCTGGAAACCTGCCGCGCGCTGGGCCACAAGCCGCGCGTGATCTTCACCAGCTCGGTGGCGGTATACGGCGGCGCCTTGCCCGAGACCGTGCGCGACGACACCGCGCTCAATCCTCAGTCGTCCTACGGCACGCAGAAGGCGATCGCCGAACTGCTGCTGGCCGACTACACGCGGCGCGGCTTCGTCGATGGCCGCGTGCTGCGCCTGCCCACCATCAGCGTGCGCCCGGGCCGTCCGAACGCGGCCGCCTCGTCGTTTGCCAGCGGCATCATCCGCGAGCCCCTCAACGGCGAGGCCGCGGTGTGCCCGGTCGGCGCCGACACGCGCCTGTGGCTGCTGTCGCCGCGCGGCGCGATCCAGGCGCTGATCGCCGGCTGCGAACTGCCGGCGGAAGCCGTGGCCGACCGCGCGCCCATCAATCTGCCGGGCGTGTCCGTGACGGTGGCGGAGATGGCGCAGGCGCTGCGCGAGGTGGCGGGCGACGAGGTCGCCGACCGCATCACGTGGCAGGCGGACGAGCGCGTCGAGCGCATCGTGGGTAGCTGGCCGGGCCGGTGGGACACGACCCGCGCGGCGCGGCTGGGCCTGAAGGGCGACGGCGACTTCGCCGAGATCATCCGGGCCTACATCGCCGACGACCTGCCGCGTTGAGCGCGCGGCGTTCTGCCTCCTAGATTTTCTGGACCGTGAAACCATGAGCAATCCGCAAACCTCCCCGCGCCGCGTCGGCGTCATCGGCCTGGGCGCCATGGGCGCCGGCATCGCGCAAAGTCTGCGCCGCGCCGGCCACGACGTGCACGCCTACGACATCAGGCCCGGCGTCGCCGCCGCCTTCGCGGCCGAGGGCGGGGTGGCGTGCGCCACGCTGGCCGACATGGGGGCCGCCTGCGACATCGTCATCAGCGTGGTCGTCAACGCGGAGCAGACCGAGGCGGTGCTGTACGGCGAGGCCGGCATTGCGGCCTCGTTGCGCCCCGGCGCCGTGTTCGTGATGTGTTCCACCGTGGACCCCAACTGGTCGATCGCGCTGGAAGCGCGGCTGGCCGAGCAGGGCATCCTGTATGTGGACGCTCCCATTTCCGGCGGCGCGGCCAAGGCCGCCTCCGGCCAGATGACCATGATGACCGCGGCCCGCCCGGCCGCCTACGAGGCCTGTGGCGCCGTGCTGGATTCGATGGCCGGCAAGGTCTACCGCCTGGGCGACCGCGCGGGCGCGGGCAGCAAAGTCAAGATCATCAACCAGTTGCTGGCGGGCGTGCACATCGCGGCCGCGGCGGAAGCCATGGCGCTGGGCCTGCGCGAAGGCGTGGACGCCGATGCGCTGTACGAAGTGATCACGCACAGCGCGGGCAATAGCTGGATGTTCGAGAACCGCATGGCCCATGTCCTGGCGGGCGACTACACGCCGCTGTCGGCGGTGGATATCTTCGTGAAGGACCTGGGCCTGGTGCTGGACACCGCCCGGCACACCAAGTTTCCCTTGCCGCTGGCATCCACCGCGCACCAGATGTTCATGCAGGCCTCCACGGCCGGGCATGGCCGCGAGGACGACAGCGCCGTGATCAAGATTTTCCCGGGTATCTCCCTGCCGGAGGCGAAATGAGCATCAAACTGGGCTGCATCGCCGACGATTTCACCGGCGCCACCGACCTGGCCAATAACCTGGTGCGCGCCGGCATGCGCGCCGTACAGACCATCGGCGTGCCGGGTGCGCCGCTGCGCGGCGACGCGGATGCGGTGGTGGTGGCGCTGAAGACCCGCACCTTGCCCGCCGCCGAGGCCGTGGCGCAGTCGCTGGCGGCGCTGGAGTGGCTGCAGGCGCAGGGCGCCGAGCAGATCTATTTCAAGTACTGCTCCACCTTCGACAGCACGCCGCAGGGCAACATCGGTCCGGTCACCGACGCGCTCATGGCGCGGCTGGGAACGGACTTCACCATCGCCACGCCGGCGTTTCCCGACAACAAGCGCACGGTGTTCAAGGGTTATCTGTTCGCGGGCGACGTGCTGCTGAACGAATCGGGCATGCAGCATCATCCGCTCACGCCCATGACCGATCCGAACCTGGTCCGCGTGCTGTCCGCGCAGACCTCGCGCAAGGTCGGGCTGGTCGACTACAGCGTCGTCGCGCGCGGCAGCGATGCGATCCGCGCGCGCATGCGGGAACTGGCGGCGCAGGGCATCGAGATCGCCATCGTGGACGCCGTGTCCAACGAGGACCTGCTGGTCCTGGGAGCGGCCTTGCGCGGCATGCCGCTGGTGACGGCGGGCTCGGGCGTGGCCATCGGCCTGCCGGCCAATTGGGGTCTTGCGCCCGGGCAGGCGGCCGGCCTGGCGCGGGCGCCGGGGCTGCAGGCCGTGGTCGCCGGCAGTTGCTCGGCCGCCACCAACGGGCAGGTGGCCGCGTTCATCGAAAGCGGGCGGCCGGCGCTGGCGCTGGATCCGCTGCGGCTGGCGGCCGGCGAGGACGTGGTGGGCGAGGCGCTGGCCTGGGCCGAGCCGCGCATGCAGGACGGACCCGTGCTGGTGTATTCCACCGCGCAGCCCGACCAGGTGAAGCAGGCCCAGGGCGCGCTGGGCGTCGAACGCGCCGGATCGCTGATCGAAGCCGCCATCGCGCGTATTGCGGTCGGACTGGTCGAACGCGGCGTGCGCCAGTTGATCGTGGCGGGCGGCGAGACGTCCGGCGCCGTGGTGCAGGCGCTGGGCCTGGAGCAGATCGCCATCGGCGAACAGATCGACCCGGGCGTGCCCTGGTGCTCGGGCTACGCGCCGGCGGCGCAGGGCGACCTCAGCATCGCGCTGAAGTCCGGCAACTTCGGAACCCGGGATTTCTTCACCAAGGCGTTCAATACGCCTTGAGGCCCAGGGTGAACAGGCCCTAGCGGTGCGCCTGCCGCAGGCGCTTGGCCGCGTTCACCATGTGGATGCGCGCGGCTTCGCGCGCGCCGTCCACGTCCTTCTTGCGGATGGCCTCGACGATGGCGATGTGTTCCTGCAGCACGTCGCGCATCAGGCTTGCATGGCGCGCCTCGTTGCCGCGCGTCACGCGCGTGGCCGCTTCCATGAACTGGCTGACGAAGGCCAGCGTCGTCATGAAATAGGGATTGCCGGTGGCGCGCGCGATGCTGCGGTGGAAGGCCACGTCTTCCTTCACGCCGTCGCCGCCGTTCTCGACCGCCTGCGAAATGGCGGCCAGCGCCGCGTCGATGTCGGCCATGTCCTGCTTCTTGCGCACCGCGGCGGCCTGCGCCGCGATCTCCGTTTCCAGCGCGCGGCGCAGGTCCACGATGTGCAGCACCGCGTCCAGCGAAGACAATTCGGCCGCGTCGATGCGCAGCGCGCGGTTGCCGCTGGAGGCGGTGACGTACACGCCGCTGCCTTGCCGCGCTTCCACCACGCCGTCCTGGCGCAGCCGCGAGACGGCCTCGCGGATGACGGTGCGGCTGACGCCGAACTGTTCGGCCAGCGCGCTCTCGGTCGGCAGCTTGGCGCCGGGCAGCACGCGGCCTTCGTCGATTTCGGCGCGCAGGCGCTTGGCGACGGTATCGGTCAGCGTGGGCGGGGAGGGAAGTCGGGGAAACGCCATGGATGGGGAAGACAGGAAAGGCCGGCCGCCGCGATGGCGGCCAGGTCAGGAGCAGCGTCGATGATAACCGGTACATGCAGGCCCGGCGTTCAGCCGCGGCGCGGCCGGCGCCGCTTCAGCCTTGCGCGCCCGCCGAACCCGCGCGCGCTTCCAGCAGGCAATCGATGAAGCATTGCGCGGCCGGCGTCGGCGGCGAGTCCGCGCGGGTCAGGATGGAGACGCGGGCGGCCGGCAGCTCGTGCGCCAGGGGCAGCATGCGCAGGCCGCGCGGCAGCAGGCTGTGGTCGAACAGGTTGCGCACGAAAATGCCCAGGGCGTCGCTCTCGGCAATGATGGCCAGCGCCACCGCAATCGACTGGCAGGGGATCACGTCGCGGGGCGCCGGCAGCTTGTGGGCCGCGAAGGCCAGCCGCAGCAGGTTGGCGGGCGCCTGGAGGTTGCCCGGCAGCAGCCATAGAGAATCGTGCAGTTCGGCCAGGCTGCGGGCCTGGCGCAGCGGATGGCCGGCGCGCGCCCCGACCGCCAGCGGCAGCGTGAACAGCGTGCTGCGCGCGAAGCCGTCGTCGATGTCGCCGTCGTATTCAGTCTGCACCAGAAAATCGTAGCGGCCCGATTCGAGCTGTTCGTGGCTGTAGGGCGGCGCCACCTCGTTGAATGCCACGGCCACGCGCGGCATGCGCGCGCGGAAGGCGGCCAGCGCGGCCGGCAGGATCGTCAGCGCGGCCGAGCTGAACGCCAGGTTCAGGGTGCCGCCTTCGCCGTCGCGCATTTGGCCGATCTCTTCCTGCGCCTTGCGCGCTTCCTGCAGGATCAGGACGGCGCGCTTGTACAGCGCTTCGCCATAGCTCGTCAGCTCCACGCCCCGGGCGCTGCGCCGCACCAGTTCGGCGCCCACGCTTTGTTCCAGTTCGCGCAGGCTGCGCGTCGCCGCGGGCTGCGTGACGAACAGCGCGCGCGCCGCGGCGCGGATGCTGCCGTGCTCGGCGATCAGTACGAAGGCGCGCAACTGGCGCAGGTTCATTGGGGGGCGCTCCGGATCCGGCGGATAGATCACCGCCAGCATATAAGAAAAAGTGTTCACTGGAACAAAAATACTGTCTTTTCCTTATCGTGCGCCATCCGTATATTCGTGCTCACGGGGCGGGCGCAGCGTCCGGGTTCACGGGCCGGCCGCCACCGGAACGGACATCAAGGGGAAAAAATGTCTATCGCTATCGCCGCCGCGCCGGGCCGGCAGGACCTCCATACGCCGACCATGCGCCGGCGGGTCATCGCCGGCACCACGATCGGCAACGCGCTGGAGTTCTTCGACTTCACCGTCTTCACGTTCCTGATGCTGGTCATCGGGCCGCTGTTCTTTCCGGCAGCTTCGGGCTACGGGCAATTGCTGCTGACCACGGCCACCTTCGGCGTCGGCTTCCTGATGCGGCCGGTGGGCGGCATGCTGATCGGGTCCTACGCCGACCGCCACGGGCGGCGCGCGGCCATGACGCTGACCCTGTGGCTAATGGGGCTGGGCTGTGCGTTGATCGCGGCCGCGCCGACCTATGCGCAGATGGGCGTGGTGGGGCCGGTGCTGATGGTGCTGGCGCGGCTGATCCAGGGCTTCGCGGCGGGCGGGGAGGTCGGCGCATCGACCACGCTGCTGGTGGAGCACGCGCCGCCCGGGAAGCGCGGCTTCTACTCGAGCTGGCAGTTCGGCAGCCAGTCGCTCGGCGTGATGCTGGGCGCGCTGACGGTGGCCTTGCTGACGGCGGCGCTGAGCAAGGAACAGATGCAGGCCTGGGGCTGGCGCGTGCCGTTCGTCATCGGCATCCTGACCGTGCCGGTGGGCGCCTACATCCGGCGCAATCTGGAGGAAACGCTGGAGCGGCCAGCCCGCGCCGCCGCCGGGCAACCGCGGGCCGCGGCTGGCCATCAGCCCTTGCGCCGCGTGTTCGCCGAACACAAGGCGCCGGTGGCCAAGGGCATCCTGCTGGTGATCGGCGGCATGGTGTGCGCGCAGATCATCGGTTTCTACATGCCGGCCTATGCCAACAAGGAACTGGGCCTGCCCGCCACCTCCACCCTGTCCGCCAGCGTCGTGCTGGGCGCCATCGGTTTCCTGCTCGCGCCGTTTGTCGGCATGCTGGCCGACCGGGTCGGGCGCAAGCGCGTGATCTTCTGGTCGCGCGCGGCTACCGTGGGCGCCTTGCTGCCATGTTTCCAGTGGCTGGTGTCCGCGCCCGGCACCGGCCGACTGATGACGGTGATCGCCTTGCTGGCGGTGCTGTTGGCCCTGCAGACCGCGCCGGTCATCACGATGCTGCCGGAGCTGTTTCCGAAGGCGGTGCGCACGACCGGGATGTCGGTCGTGTACGGGCTGGGCATCTCCGTGTTCGGCGGCTTCGCGCAATTCTTCGTGACCTGGCTGCTGCACGTCACCGGCAACCCGATGGCGCCGGCCTGGTACTTGATGGTGACCGTGACGCTTTCCACCGTGGTGCTGTTCTGGATCCAGGACCGCACCGGCCATGAAATCGACAACCGCGAGGCATGAGCATGCAGTCCATCACACGCTATTTTTCCTCCAGCTACGCGCAGGCCCGCGACCGCTTCCTGTCGGCCGCGGCGCCCTTGGCCGCGCACGTCCAGTCCTACGCCATCGAGCCCCTGGGCAGCGACGGCGAGCCGCTGGCGACCGACGTGGCGCTGATCGGCGATGCCAGCGCCGAGCGGCTGCTGATCATGACGTCGGCCACGCATGGCGTGGAAGGCTTTTGCGGTTCGGGCTGCCAGCTCGCGCTGCTGGACGACGCGGCCATGCTGGAGCGGGCGCGCCGCGCGGGCGTGGCGCTGCTGCTGGTGCATGCGGTGAATCCCTACGGGTTTTCGTGGGTCGCGCGCACCGATGAAGGCAACGTGGACCTGAACCGCAATGCGCAGCCCTTCGGCACCCAGGCCTTGCCGGCCAACCCCGGCTACGGCCTGGTCCATGGCCTGCTGCTGCCGCAGGAATGGCCGCCTACCGATCAGAACCGGCAGGACCTCGCCCGCCATATCGAGCAGCACGGCCTGCCCGCGGTGACCCAGGCGGTTTCGCAGGGGCAGTACACACATGCCGACGGCCTGTTCTATGGCGGGGACCGTCCGGCCGCGTCGCTCGTGAACCTGCGCGGCATCCTGCAAACCCATGCCAGCCGCTATGCGCGCATCGGCTGGATCGACGTGCACACCGGCCTGGGACCGCGTGGCCATGGCGAGAAGATCTATGCCGGCCGCCGCGACGAGGCCGAGGTGGCGCGGGCGCGCCGCTGGTGGGGCAGCGATATCGCCGTGCCGTACCAGGGCAGCTCTGCGTCGGTGGACATCACCGGCCATCTCGCCGGCCTGATCTACCAGGCCTGCCCCGATTCCGAGCCCACTTTGATGGCGCTGGAGTTCGGCACCCAGCCGTGGGAGGACGTGATCCACGCGCTGCGCGGCCGCAATTGGCTGCGCGCCCATCCCGAGGCCGGCGACGCGCTGCGGCGCGGGATCCTGCAAGCCACGCTGGACGCCTTCTACTGCGGCCAGGAAGACTGGCAGGGCATGGTGCTGGGCCAGAGCCGCGTGGCGGTGCTGCAGGCGCTGTGCGGGTTGGAGGCATAGGCCGGCGCCCGCTATCGGGTTGCACCTGCCGCGGCATTGTGCGGCGGCGGGTTGCACCCATGGCGCGCGTGCAATGCAGCAAGTGTCCGGGATTTTCCTAGTGCTGGGTTATCCCTAGTTGAGGCGCGCAGCAACCCGTCGATATGCTCTGGTTAACCGTAGAGGCCGCAGAGTCCTTACCGGAGGAGTTTCACACCTAGCCGGCATCGCTGACAAGGAACCAGGGATTTGCATAACGCGCCTCCTTTGAACTCGGCCGTCGCGGCCGCCCGGGACCGGCCCTTGCGGGTGATTCCGTGGGCGACGTGGCTGCATCGCGCCTTCGTCGTCCTCATGTACGCGTTCATGCTCTGCCCCATCGTGCTGGTGGTCTGGCTGAGCTTCTTCAAGGACGCCATCCTCTACTTCCCGCCGTCCGGCTACACGCTGTCCTGGTACGTGAAGGCCTGGGACAACCCCGCGTTCGCCAACGGCTTCCTGTTCAGCTTGCAGGTGTCGCTGGTGGCCGCCTTCATCGGCGTGGCCATGGGCGTGCTGGCCGCCGTGGGCATCGCCCGCTACCGTTTCAGCGGCAGCAAGGGCATCAACACCCTGCTGCTGTCGCCGCTGCTGATCCCGGGCATCGTGGCGGGCGTGGGTATCTACCTGTTCTACCTGCGCGCCGAGGAATTCTTCGACCAGGACATCGTCGGCACCTTCGGCGGGCTGGTGATCGCCCACGTGTGCCTGACCATCCCCTGGACGGTCAGGCTGGTCACCGCCGGCATGGCGGGCCTGGACGGGTCCATCGAGGAAGCGGCGCGCAACCTGGGCGCGAGCGCGCCGGTCGCGTTCATGCGCGTGACGCTGCCCATGCTGCGCCCCTCCATCGTGGCCGCCGCGCTGTTCAGCTTCGTCGTGTCCTTCGAGAACCTCGAACTGTCGCTGTCGCTGGTCGGGCCCGGGCGCACCACGCTGCCCATCGCGATCATGCAATACCTGGAATTCAATCTGGATCCGACCATCGCTTCGGTGGCCTCGGTGCAAATTCTGCTGTTGGGCATCATCATGCTAGTGACCGACCGCTACGTGAAACTCAGTCAGGTGGTGTAGAAGATGGCGAAGGTCTCGATCGAAAACATCCGCAAGCAGTTCGGCGCGGCGGTGGCGGTGTCCGATTTCTCGCTGGAAATCGCGGAAGGGGAACTGGTGGCGTTCCTGGGCCCCAGCGGCTGCGGCAAGACCACCACCCTGCGCATGATCGCCGGCTTCATCGCGCCCACGACGGGGCGCATCCGCATCGGCGACACCGACGTGACCCGCCTGCCCGTGCACAAGCGCGATACCGGCATGGTGTTCCAGCGCTACGCGCTGTTTCCGCACATGACGGTGGCGGAGAACGTGGCCTTCGGCCTGGAAATGCACAAGATCCCCAAGGCGGACCGGGACGGCAAGATCCGGCGCGTGCTGGATATGGTGCGCATGAGCGAGCTGCGCGACCGCTACCCGCGCCAGTTGTCCGGCGGGCAGCAGCAGCGCGTGGCCATCGCGCGCGCATTGGCCATCGAACCCAAGGTGTTCCTGCTCGACGAGCCGCTGTCCAACCTGGACGCCAAGCTGCGGGTGGAAGTGCGCGAAGAGATCCACGCCCTGCAGCGGCGCCTGGGGCTTACCACGGTCTTCGTCACGCACGACCAGGAAGAGGCGCTGGCGATCGCCGACCGCATGGCCATCATGCACGACGGCATCGTGCAGCAGGTCGGCACGCCCGACACGCTGTACGAGCGGCCGGCCAACCTGTTCGTGGCCGACTTCCTGGGCAAGATGAACGTCTTCAAGGGGCGCGGCGCGGACAAGGTCTTCCTGACCGAGGCCGGCCAGCGCATCGCGGCGCCGGGCGGCCCCGGCGCCACGCACCTGGGCGTGCGGCCCGAGAGGGTGAGCCTGCGGGACCAGCCCGCGGGCGGCAACGCGCTGGCGGGCGTGGTCGAGTCCTCGCTCTACCTGGGCTCGGTGCTGGAGGTGCGGGTGCAACTGGAGGGCGGCAACCGCATGATCAGCCAGGTCGTCAACGGCGGCGCGCGCCAGCCGCAGCCGGCGCCCGGGGCGCGCGTCTACGCGTGCTTCGAGCCGGACGACTGCGTGGCGTTCACGCAATAGGAGCCGCCATGACGACCGCGACGCAAGACGGGCCCCGCAGGGGCTGGCTGGGGCCGGGGCTGGCGTTTCCGGCATCGCTGGTGGTGCTGGCGATCATCCTGGTGCCCATTCTGCAATTGGCGCGCTACAGCTTCAACCGCTTCGATCCGGCGGAACTGATGCAGACCGCCTTCACCTTCGAGAACTACGCCAAGTTCTTCGGCGATCCTTATTACCGCGATATCTTCCTCACGACCCTGGGAATCGCCGGCCTGTGCACGGTGCTGGCGCTGGTGCTGGGCTTTCCCGTGGCGTATTTCCTGGCGCGCACCCAGAGCCGCTACAAAAGCCTGTTCGTCATCCTGCTGGTGTTCCCGCTGATGGTGGGCAACGTGGTGCGCGCGGCCGGCTGGATGGTGGCGCTGGGCAATGCCGGCGTGGTGAACGCGGTCTTGCAGGGACTGGGGCTGATCGACCGGCCGCTGACCCTGATGTACACGCCCACCGCGGTCGTGATCGGCACGACCGCGGTGGTGATGCCCTACCTGATCCTGACGCTGCAAAGCGTGCTGGAAGGCATGGACCTGTCCGTGGAGGAGGCCGCGCGCAACGTCGGCGCCAGTTTCTTCACCACGCTGCGCCGCATCGTATTGCCCATCGCCGCGCCGGGCCTGGCGGCGGGGACGATGCTGGTTTTCATCCTGTGCATGAACGCCTATGCCACGCCGGTGCTGCTGGGCGGTTCCGGCCTGACCATGATGGCGCCCGCGCTGTACGACCAGATCACCCGCGCCTCCAACTGGCCCTTCGGCGCCGCGCTGGCCGTCGTCCTGGTGTGCGGCACGCTCGTCATCGCGCTGATTTCCAACTGGCTGATCCATCGCCGCTATATCAAGACCATGGCGTCCTGACCCCGGCTCCACAAAAGGAATCCCCTCATGGCTTCTGTATTGTTCAAGAACGCGAACCTGCTGGACCCCCTGCAGGCGGACCTGCTGGAAGGCCACCACGTGCTGGTCGAGGACGGCGTGATCAAGGAAGTCTCCGACAAGCCGATCACGGCGTCTTCCGCGCGCGCGATAGACGCCGCGGGCCGCACGCTCATGCCCGGCCTGATCGACCTGCACGTGCATGTGCTGGCCACGCAGTTGAACCTCAGCACGCAGGGCGTGCTGCCGGACGCGCTGGTCATGATGCGCGCGGTCCCCATCATGGCGGCGATGCTGCGCCGCGGTTTCACGACGGTGCGCGACGCGGGCGGCGCCGGCTGGGGCCTGAAGTGCGCCGTGAACGAAGGCACGGTCCAGGGGCCGCGCCTGTTCATCTCGGGCCGCGCGATCAGCCAGACCGGCGGCCACGGCGATCCGCGGCCGCGTTCCGACCACCTGCGGCCCATGAGTTTCTGCGGCTGCTGTTTCCGCGCCGGCGATATCGGGCGGGTGGCCGACGGCATCGACGACGTGCGCAAGGCGGTGCGCCAGGAACTGCAGATGGGCGCCGACCAGATCAAGATGATGGCTTCCGGCGGCGTCGCCTCGCCGACGGACCCGATCGCGTCCTACGGCTATTCGGAAGACGAGATCCGCGTGATCGTGGACGAGGCCGCCAGCCGCCAGACCTATGTGATGGCGCACTCGTACACGGCGGACGCGATCGAGCGCGCCATCCGCAACGGCGTGCGCACGATCGAGCACGGCAACCTGGTCGACGAGCGGGTGGCGCGCTATATGGCCGAGAAGGGCGCTTTCGTGGTGCCCACGCTGGTGACGTACGAAGCGCTGGCGAACGAGGGCGCGGACTACGGCCTGCCTCCGGATTCGGTGGCCAAGATCGCCACGGTGCGCACCGCCGGCCTGCATTCGCTGGAAATCTACAAGAAGGCGGGCGTGAAGATCGGCTACGGCTCCGACCTGCTGGGGCCTTCGCAGCGGCTGCAAAGCGACGAGTTCCGCATCCGCGCCGAGGTGCTGAGCGCGCAGGAAGTGATCCAGTGCGCCACCACCACCGCCGCCGAGGTCCTGAACCAGGTGGGGCAATTGGGACGCATCCAGGAAGGCGCGCTGGCGGACGTGCTGCTGGTGGACGGCAACCCGTACCGCGACCTTTCCTGCCTGCTGGGCCAGGGCGAGCATATCGCGCTGATCATGAAGGGCGGCGTCATCGAACACGACGGACTGGGGGCCTAGGCGCCATGAGCGATCCCACGCAATTGCAATCCGAAGTCGGCGAAGAGTCCCGCGACGTCAATGCCGCCAAGGGCTGGCATCCGCCCACGGCGCCCGCGCCCCGGGACCGCGGGCTGGGGCCGTTCCCGCGCCTGATCCTGCGCGGCGCCACCATCATCGACGGCACCGGCGCGCCGCCGTGGGGGCCGGTGGACATCGTGATCGAGAACGAGCGGATCACCGGGCTGGTGAACGTGGGCACGCCGCACAAGGCGATCGATCCCAAGCGGCGGCCGGCGCCGGGCGACCACGAGATCGATTGCCACGGCAAGTTCGTGACGCCGGGCTTCGTCGACGCGCACGCGCACATCGGCACGCCCTACCATGCCATGAGCGGCATCGTGCCGCCGGCCGACTATATCTACCGCCTGTGGCTGGCGCACGGCGTGACCACGGTGCGGGAAATGGGCGCCATGGGCGGGCTGGGCTGGACGCTGGAGCAGCGCGAACTGTCCGCCGCCAACCAGATCGCCGCGCCGCGCATGATCGTGCATTCGGTGTTCCCGGCCGTCAACGACCGCGTCAAGACCATCCACACGCCGGAGCAGGGGCGCGAGTGGGTGCGCAAGCTGGCCGCGCGCGGCGCGGACGGCATCAAGTTCTTCGGCGCGCCGCCCGCCATCATGGAAGCCGCGCTGGACGAAGCCGCGCAACTGGGCCTGCGCTCGGGCTGCCACCATGCGCAGATGGCCGTCACGCGGGTGAATGCGCTGAAATCGGCGCGCTGGGGCCTGACCAGTTCCGAACACTACTACGGCTTGCCCGAGGCCCTGTTCGAGGACCGCGTGGTGCAGTCCTTCCCCACCGACTACAACTACAGCGACGAGTACTACCGCTTCGCGGTCGCCGGCCAGACCTTCATGCAGGCGGCGCAGCCGGGCTCGGCCAAGTGGCGCGAGGTCATGGACAGTTTCCTGGAGCTGGGCCACACCTTCGTACCCACCTTCAATATCTATGACGCCAACCGCGACCTGATGCGCGCGCGCCGCGCCGACTGGCACGACGAATACACATGGAAGGCGGTCTGGAAGTATTTCCAGCCGCAGCGCGGCGGGCACGGCGCCTACTGGTACCGCTGGAGCACCACCAACGAGATCGAGTGGAAGCAGAACTATCGCCTGTGGATGCAGTTCATCAACGAATACAAGAACCTGGGCGGCCGCGTGTGCGCGGGCAGCGATTCCGGCTTCATTTTCCAGATCTACGGCTTCGGTTTCATCCGCGAACTGGAACTGCTGCAAGAGGCGGGCTTCCATCCCATCGAGGTGCTGCGCGCGGCCACGTCCCAGAGCGCGGCGCTGCTGGGCATCGACGACGATACCGGCTCCATCGACGTGCAGAAGCGCGCCGACCTGCTGATCCACAACCAGAATCCGCTGACCGACTTCAAGCTGCTGTTCGGCACCGGCGCCATGCGCCTGAACGACGGGACGGCGCAGGTCGAATGGCAGCGCTGCCTGGAGACCACCATCAAGTCCGGCGTGGTGTACGACACGGCCGAACTGCTGGCGGACGTGCGCGCCATGGTCCAGGGCAGTTGGGCGGACGATCCGGACGGCGAGCGTCCGCCGTTCGGCGGCTCGCCCGCGGGTTCGCCCTGCGATGGCGCGGAGGCGGGGGCCTGACATGGCGGTCGATCTCTTCCTGCTTTGCGGGTTCCTGGGCAGCGGCAAGACCACGCTGCTGGTGGACTATCTGCGCGACCCCGCCGCGGCGGACACCGGCGTGATCGTGAACGAGGCGGGCGAGGTCGGCGTGGATGGCGCCATCGTGGCCAACGACAGCGGCAACGTGCCGATGACGCTGCTGGCCAACGGCTGCGTGTGCTGCTCCCTGCGCAGCGACCTGGTCTACACGCTGGGCGCGCTGCTGGACGCGCCCAGGCCAGAAGGCGCCGGGCCGCTCAAGCGCGTCATCCTGGAATGCAGCGGCCTGTCGCGGCCGGGGCCCGTCATCGCGTCCCTGGCCGATCCGGAACTGACGAGCCGCGGCCTGCGCCTGACGGTGGTCTGCACCGACGACTGCGCGCGCGATCCCGACGCGCTGGCGGAGATGGACGAAGCGATGGCGCAGTTCGGCGCCGCGCACCGCATCGTGCTGACCAAGACGGACCTGCTGCCGCCGTCGGGGCTGGAGGCGCGCGCGGCGCGCGCCGCCGCCTTGAACCCCCTGGCCGCGGTCATCGCCGAGCCCGACCGCGGGCGCGCCGTGCTGGCCGCCTTCGCGCCCGCCCAAGGCGCGGCCGACCTGGCGGGCCTGGCCGCGCGCGTGCTGGCGTGCGGCGGACCGGCCGCGGCGCACCCGCGGATCCGGGTCATGGCGGCCCGGGCGCGCGCGGGCATAAGCTGGACGGATTTCTCGGAATGGCTGGACAACCTGGCCGGCTTCTGCGGCGAGCGCCTGCTGCGCGTCAAGGCGGTGGTGCGCGTCAGCGAATGCGCCGAGCCCATCCTGATCCAGTCGGTGGGCACCACGTTCAGCGCGCCGCAGCGCCTGACGCGGCAGCCCGACGCGCGCGACGCCATCATCGTCATCGCCCGCGACGTCGACGCCGACGCGATCCGGGCGAGCGCGCCGGACGCGCCCGTGGAGATGCTTGCCTGAACGCTTTTCGCCGGGGCACGGCGGTCGGCAAGGCCGGCGCCGCGCCCGCTACGTAGTAAGTCGTCAGTTCCCCTTCGATACGAGGTCGTTATGCAAGAGAAAAACCTGACTCGCCGTGGCTTCATCAAGACGGCCTCCGGCCTGGCCCTGGCTCCCGCCCTGGGCTGGGTGCCGGGCATGGCGCATGCCGCCGGCAAAGAAATCGTCGTCGGGACCTGGGGCGGCGATTACCAGAACCTGCTGCAGCAGATCATCAATCCCATCGTCGGCAAGCAGGGCGTGAACGTGGTGTACGACACGGGCAACGCCGTGGGCCGCGTGACCAAGCTGCGCGCGGAAAAGAACTCGCGCCGGGGCAGCATGGACGTGGCGCTGCTGGGCGAAGTGGACATGTACGACGCCGAGCGGTCGGGCACCCTGGAGCCGGTGGACGCCAAGAAGCTGCCCAACCTGGCCCATGCGATCGGCGCGCTCAAGACGCCGTATTCCATTCCGCACATCTTCAGCGCGATGACTCTGGTCTACAACACCGAGAAATTCCCCACGCCGCCGGATTCGCTGGAGGTGCTGCTGGATCCGAAGTGGAAAGGGCAGGTGGGCTTTTCCGACATCCTGTACCTGTACAACGCCGTGTTCGTCGGCCTGGGAGCGGGCGGCGACACCAAGAGCTTCGAAGGCGGCAAGCGCTTCCTGGCCAAGCTCAAGCCCAACGCGCCGCGCATCTATCCGTCGAACGAAGCGGTGGCCGCCGCCTTCAAGTCGGGCGAAATCTCGATTGCGTGCATGTGGAAAGCGCGCGCGCTGCAATGGCGGGACAGCGGATTGCCGCTGGGTTTCGTCATTCCGAAGGAAGGCTCGGTGCCGGTGGCGTTCGAGGCCGCCGTGGCCAAGAACAGCCGCAACAAGGACGCGGCCTGGGAATACCTCAACGCCATGCTCGATCCGCAGGGCCAGATCGCCTTCGCGGAAAAGATGGGCTATGCGCCGACCGTGACCAATGCCACGCTGCCCGAACCGCTGAAGCGCGTGGGCTTTTCGGAAGCCGAGGTGAAACTGCTGCACGCCTACGACTTGAAAGGCCTGACGGAGAAGAAGGCCGATATCCTGGAGTTCTGGAACAAGGAGTTCAAGGCGGGGTGATGGGGGGGCAGACACTTACAACCCAGTGTCAGACACCCGGCAAGACCGTCTCCGCCTGGACCGGCATTCCGTACGGGTGTCAGACACTTGCCTAGGGAGGGGTGTCAGACACTTGCCTAGGGAGAGGTGTCTGGCACTTGCCTATGGAGGGGTGTCTATGGAGAGGTGTCTGACACTTGCATATGGATAGGTGTCTGACACCCGTACGAGACCCCCTCTCAAGCTGACGCCATCCTGCCGGGGTGTCAGACACCCACAACCCAGTGTCAGACACCCCGGCAAGCGCGTCTCCACCCGGACCGGCATTTCGTACGGGTGTCAGACACTTGCTTTTCACGGCCCTTTTCTTGCGTTGCAACTGAAATGTTATATCATTTGCTCCTTATTTGTAATGATATAACATTTGAAGAGGGCAATAATGAACGGCAAGAAGCTGGGGCGGGAGCGGGAAATCGGCGTACGGAGCGGCCGGCGGCCGCGCTTCAAAGGTGGTCTCACGCCCCTGGCCTGCGCATTGATGCTGGCCGCGCCGGCGGTCCAGGCCCAGACGGCGCCGGACGCCGCCGGCGCCAGGACGCTCGCGCCCATCACGGTATCGGCCAATCCGCTGGGCCTGGACCTGAACAGCACCACGCTGCCGGCTTCGGTGCTGGAAGGCGATGAGCTGATCGAGCAGCGCGCCGGCACCCTGGGCGACACGCTCAAGAACCTGCCCGGCGTCAACAGCGATACCTTCGGCGCCGGCGCCACCCGCCCGGTCATCCGGGGCCAGACCGCGCCGCGCGTGAAGGTGCTGTCCGATGGTTCCGAAGTGATGGACGCGTCCGGCATTTCCCCCGACCATGCCGTGACGGTGGAGCCCCTGCTGGCCGAGCGCATCGAAGTGCTGCGCGGCCCGGCCACGCTGTTGTACGGCGGCGGCGCGATCGGCGGCGTGGTCAACGTGGTGGACAAGAAAGTCCCGACCGCCGTGCCGGAGAAGGGCATCGAAGCCGAGGCCGAGCTGCGCGGCGCCACGGGCACCAAGGAACGTGCGGGCGCCGTGGGCATTACGGCGGGCCAGGGGCAGTTCGCCGTGCGCGTGGAAGGCATGAAGCGCCGCACCAGCGATTACGACGTGCCGGACTGGCCGGGCGGCAAGCTGGAAGGCTCGTACAGCGAGTCCACGCAGGGTTCGGTGGGCATGTCCTGGATCACGCCGCGCGGCTACGTCGGCCTGGCCTTCACCCATCTGGAAAGCGAGTACGGCCTGCCGGGGCACAACCACGAATACGAAGGCTGCCATCCGCATGGCACGCACCTGCACTGCGGCGGCCACGATCACGACCATGGCGACGAGGAAGAGGACCACGACCACGAGCACGAACATGGCGGCGTGCCCTACGTGAAGCTGCGCAGCAACCGCCTGGACCTGCGCGCCGAATACCAGGATCCGTTCGCGGGCTTCGAGAAAATCCGCCTGCGCGGCGGCCTGACCGACTATCAGCACGACGAGATCGAGGGCGGCGAGGTCGGCACCCGGTTCAAGAACAAGGGCTACGACCTGCGCCTGGAACTGCAGCACAAGCCCATCGCGGGCTGGCGCGGCGTGATCGGGCTGCAGAACGCCTACAGCGACTTCAGGGCCGACGGCGAGGAAGCCTTCCTGCCGCGCAGCAAGACGCGCTCCAACGGCCTGTTCGTGCTGGAGGAATACCAGCTCAACGACTGGCGTTTCGAGCTGGGCGCGCGGCAGGACTGGCAGCGCATCTCCCCGTCGGGCGGCGCGTCGCGCAGCAGCCTGTCGGGCACCTCGTTCTCCGCCGCCGCCATCTGGGATTTCGCGCCGCAGTACTCGGTGGCGCTGTCGCTGTCGCGGTCGCAGCGCCTGCCCACGGCGCAGGAGCTCTATGCCGACGGCGTGCACCTGGCCACCAATACCTATGAACTGGGCAACGCGGACCTGGGCCGCGAGACCTCGCACAATATCGACCTGACCCTGCGCAAGCATTCCGGCGACACCACGTTCTCGGCCAGCGTGTTCCACAACCGGGTGAAGAACTACATCTACGCCAACACGCTGGACCGCTACGAAGACTTCCGCCTGATCGAATACACCCAGCGCGACGCGGAGTTCACGGGCGTGGAAGGCGAGCTGCGCCACCAGTTCACGCCGGTGTTCTCGGCCGCGGTGTTCGGCGATTACGTGCGCGGCAAGCTGACCGGCGGCGACGGCAACCTGCCGCGCATTCCGGCGGCCCGTGCCGGCTTGCGCGGCAATGTGAAGTGGGGCCCGTGGTCGGGCGGCGTCGAGTACGCGCGCGTGTTCTCGCAGAAGGACATCGCCGCCTACGAAGACAGCACGCCGGGCTACAACATGGTGAACGCGGTGGTGGCCTACCGGGGCCAGTACGGCGCCACGGGCTATGAGGTCTACCTGCGCGGCACCAACCTGCTGAACAAGCTGGCCTACAACCACGCCTCGTTCATTTCGTCGGTCGCGCCGCTGCCTGGCCGCAGCGTGCTGCTGGGCGTGCGGATGACGTACTGACCCTCTGGGCCGCGGTTCGCGGCCCGACGGATTCCGCCATGGCGGGACGGGGAATTCCCGTCCCGCTTTTTTTCTTTCTACGGGTAGACCCCGATGTCCGCGCCGTTGACGCCCGCCGATCCCGTTCCTAGAATCGAATTTGTGATCACATATCAAAAATAGCAATCAGGGGACGCAGCATGGCCCGACAAGAACACTTCGATATCCGAGACAAGGTGGTTTTGATCACCGGCGCGGCAGGCGGCATCGGCGCCGCGCTCAGCCAGGCATACGCCCAGGCGGGCGCGGCCGTGGTGCTGGCCGACCTGGCGGGGGAAAAGCTGGACGCGCTGGCGTCCGAGCTGCGCGGATCCGGCGCAAAGACCGGAAGCTACGCGCTGCAAGTGGAAGACCGCGCCGCCTGCGCGGCGGTGGTCGCCGAGGCGGTGGCCCGGTTCGGCGGGGTGGACGTGCTGGTGAATTGCGCCGGGGTCAATACCCGCATGCGGCCCGAGCTCTACCCCGAAGACGTGTGGGACCGCATCGTCGACATCAACCTGAAGGGCAGCTTCAACATGTGCCAGGCCGTCTACGCGTCCATGCAGGCGCGCGGCAAAGGCAAGATCATCAATATCGGCTCCATCCTCGCGCTGGCGTCCAACGCCATGACGGCGGCGTACTCCGCCAGCAAGGGCGGGGTCCTGCAACTGACGCGCTCGCTGGCCTGCGCCTGGGCGGCCGACGGCATCACCGTCAACGTGATCCAGCCCGGCTGGATCGATACCGCCCTGTCGCGCCAGGCGCGGGTGGACATCCCCGGGCACGCGGAGCGCGTCGTGGCCACCACGCCCATGGGCCGCTGGGGCGAGCCGGCGGACCTGATCGGCCCGGCCCTGTTTCTGGCCAGCCCCGCTTCCGACTTCATGACCGGCGCGAGCCTGGTCGTGGATGGCGGCGTGACCGCGCACATCTGAGCGCCACCAACCAGAGGACAGCATGCAATTCGAGGAACTCGAACAGAAGACGCCGGTGCACACGCTGGCGGTGCAAGAGAGCGACTGGGCGCTGCTGACGCGGGCCGAGGCGCTGCGGCTGGCGACGCTGTTCCTGGTGGCGCGCCGCTTCGAAGAAAAAATCCTGCAGTTGGACAAGCTGAACCTGGTGCACGGGCCCGCCCACTCCAGCATCGGGCAGGAAGGCGCGGCCGCCGGCTGCATCGCGGCGCTGCCCGTCGATACCCTGATGAACGGCACGCACCGCGCGCATCACCAATGCATCGCGAAAGCCGTCAACGCGCTGTACGACGACGACCTGGATCCGTCCGCGGCCGGCCTCACGCTGCGCATGCGGCAGGAGATCCAGGGCCTGATGCACGAAATCCTGGGCCTCAAGGACGGCTGGACCGGAGGGCGGGGCGGCTCCATGCACTTGCGCCGCGCGGACCTGGGCATCATGGGCACCAACGCCATCGTGGCGGGCGGCATTCCCATCGCCTGCGGGCATGCGTTCGCGGAGCAGCGGCGCGGCTCGGGCAAGGCCATGGTGACGTTCTTCGGCGACGGCGCCGTGCACCAGGGCGCCACGCACGAGGCCATGAACCTGGCGGCCCTCTACGGCCTGCCCATGATTTTCTTCCTGGAGAACAACAAGTACGCCGTCTCCATGAGCGTGGAGCAATCCACCTTCGAAACCGAACTGCTGACGCGGCCGCAGGGCCACGGCATCGCGGCGGTCAAGGTGGACGGCATGAATCCGTTCGCGGTCTGGCTGGCCGCGCGCTGGGCGCGCGAGCATATCGCCCGCGAGGGGCGGCCGGCCTTCATCCTGGCCGAGGTCTACCGCTATTACCACCAGAGTTCATCGATCCCGGGCAGCGCATTCGGCTATCGCACGCGCGACGAGGAAAACGCCTGGAAGGCGCGCGATCCCTGGCTGTTCCTGCAGCGGGAGCTGCCGGCGCGCGGCATTCTCGATGCCGGCGAACTGGCCGCCATCGACGCCGCCGTGACCGACGCGGTGGACGCGGCCGCCGCGTCCTGCGTGGAAGGGTCGGGCTCGTCGGCCCGCATCCGCGCTGAACTGTGGCCCGCCGCCGCCACCGTGGACCAGCACCTGGCGAGCGACATGGCGGAATTCGACGGCGTGCGCTATGCCGAAGCCGAAGACTACGCCGCCGAGGACATGGAGCCCCTGTCTTATATCGAGGCCATTGCGCGCGCCATGGGGGCGCGCATGGCCGAGGACGAGGACATCTACGTGTTCGGCGAGGACGTCGCCAACATGGGCGGAGGCACGGTGGGCGCCACCCGCGGCCTGACCGACAGGTTTGCCGGCAGGCTGGTCAACACGCCCATCACGGAGAACGGCTTCTGCGGCCTGGCCACCGGCGCGGCGCTGTCGGGCCTGAAGCCCGTGGTCGAATTGATGTACAGCGATTTCTTCCTGGTCGCGGGCGACCAGTTGCTGAACCAGGCGGGCAAGATCCGGCATTTGTTCAACGGCACGGCCAGCGTGCCGCTGGTGCTGCGCACCCGCATCCCGGGTCCGGAAGGCTACGGCTCGCAGCACTCGATGGATCCGGCGGGCGTGTTCGCCCTGTTCCCGGGCTGGCGCATCGTGGCGCCGTCCAATGCCTTCGACTACGTGGGCCTGATGAATTCGGCGCTGCGCTGCAAGGATCCGGTGCTGGTCATCGAGCCGCAGCAACTGCACAAGCGCAAGACGCCGGTTCCCAAGGACCTGGACTATTACATTCCCATCGGCCGCGCCAAGCGCGTGCGCGAGGGCGACCAGATCACGCTGCTCACGACCCTGACCATGGTGGACGAGTGCTGCCGCCTGGTGGAGGAGGCCGGCGTGCGCGCGGACGTGATCGACCTGCGCACGCTGTCGCAGCGCGATATCGACTACGACACCATCGGCCGCTCCGTCATGAAGACGGGCCGGGTGGCCATCGTCGAGCAGACCACCCGCGGCGCCAGCCTGGGCGCGCTGATCGCCGACGAAATCCAGCGCCGCTATTTCGACTACCTGGACCAGCCGGTCAAGCGCGTCACCGGGCGGTGGGCGCCGCCGGTAGTGTCCCAGGCGCTGGAGCGCGCCGCGCTGGCGGGCGAAGACGACGTCCGCTCGCTGATCCAGGACATGCTGGCCGAAAGCGCCCTGTCGGCCGACCCCAAGGGAGGCGCCCATGCCGCGCGCGCTTGAAGGCAAGACCGTGCTGATTACCGGCGCGGCCGGCGGCATAGGCCGCGCGACCGCGGCGGTCTGCGGCGAGCAGGGCGCGTCCCTGGTGCTGGCGGACCGCGAGGCGCCGCAGGAACTGGCCGGGCAACTGGCCGCCGGCGGCGTGCCGGCCCGGGCCATCGCCTTCGACGTCGCCGACCGGGCCGCGGCCGAAGCCGCCGTGGCGGGCCTCGAGCGCCTGGACGCGCTGGTGGCCAACGCGGGCTACTGCCCCTGGGACGACTGGAACGAGGCGGGCTGGGACGAGGTGTTCCACCGGGTCATCGATATCAACCTGCTGGGCCTGATGCACCTGACGCGCGCCGCGCTGGCGAAGATGAGCGCGCAGGGCGCCGGCCGCATGGTCCTGGTGTCGTCGGTGGCGGCGCGCATGGGCGGCCTGGCGGCCAGCCCGCACTACGTCGCGGCCAAGGGCGGCACGCATGCATTCGTCAAATGGCTGGCCCGCAGGGCGGCCGATTCAGGCGTCACCGTGAACAGCGTCGCGCCCGGCGCGACCGAAACGGGCATGACGCAGGGGCAGGCTTTCGATGCGAATAGAATTCCGCTGCGGCGCATGGCGCAGCCGCGCGAAATCGCCCTGCCCATCGCCTTTCTCTGTTCCGATGGCGCGAGCTACATCTGCGGCGCCACCCTGGATGTGAACGGTGGCGTCTATATGAATTGAGACGATATGGACAACAGCATCCTGGAAGGCCTGCTCGACAAGCAGGAACGCATTACGGTCGCGGACCAGATCTACCAGAAGACCCGCCAGCTCCTGATGAGCGGCGCCGTGCCTCCTGGCGAAAAGGTAACCCTGCGCGGCCTGGCGGCCGTGCTCAACACCAGCCCGATGCCGGTGCGCGAAGCGGTCAACAAGCTGGTCGCCGAAGGCGCGCTGGAAATGCTGCCCAGCCGGGGACTGCGCGTGCCCAAGCCGGGGCTGCCGAAGTTCCGCGAGATCGTGCGCATCCGGTGCTGCATGGAGGGTTTCGCGGCGGCCGAGGCCGCCAAGATCATGACGGACGAGACGGTTGCGCGCATACGGCATTACGCCGATGAATTCGACAGGCTGGGGCACAGGCCCAAGATCGACACCCTGAAGACCATCGAAGCCAACCGCAACCTGCATTTCACGCTGTACGAGGCGGCCGGCATGCCGCTGCTGGTGGGCATGATCGAGAACATCTGGCTGCAGATCGCGCCGCTGTTCTCGCTGAGCATGGGCAGCAAGGACCGCAAGTCGGAAAGCTGGGAGTCGTTCAGCCACCACGCGGCGCTGCTGGACGCCCTGGAGCGCCGCGACGCCGAGGGCGCGCGCGCCGCGGTCGTGGCGGACATTTCGGATGCCGCCCTGTACATCGAGAAGACAGGCAATTTGGCCAACACGTAAAGCGAGTCAGACATGGATATCGAGGTCGTGATGCCCGCCATCGGCGCGGGCACGACGCAAGGCAAGATCCTGCAGTGGTTGAAGCAGTCCGGCGACGCGGTCAAGGCCGGCGATATCCTGGCCGAGATCGAGACCGACAAGGCCGTCATTGAACTCGAAGCCGTGGACAGCGGCGTCTTGCATCGTATCCATGTGCCGGCCGGCGACACCGAAGTGCCGGTCGGCGACGTTATCGCGACACTGCTGCCCGAAGGCGCGGCGGCGCCGCAGCCGGCCAGCCCGCCGCCCGCGCCGGCAGCCGCTCCCGCAGCCGCGCCGGCGGCCGCCACGGCGGTTCCGGCCGCCGGCGCGCGTGCCGACGCCGGGACCGGCCTGGCCGCGCATCGCCTTTTCGCCAGCCCCTCCGCGCGGCGCCTGGCGCGCACGCTGGGGGTGGACCTGCACGCGCTTTCCGGCAGCGGGCCGAACGGCCGCATCGTAAGAGTCGACATCGAGAACGCGGCCGCGTCCTTGCCGGCCGCGGCGCCGGATTCGCCTGCCGCGAGGGCGCCGGTTGCTTCCGCCGCCGCGGTGCAGCCGCACACGCCCATGCGCGCCACCATCGCGCGCCGGCTCGTCCAGTCCAAGCAGCAGGTGCCGCACTTCTACCTGACGGTGGACTGCCGCATGGACGCGATGATGGCCGCCCGCGCCGCGCTGAACGCAAGCAGCGGGGCCGCGCCCGAACCGCTGCGCCATACGCTGAACGACCTGCTGGCGATGGCGGTGGCGCGCGCGGCCGGGCAGGTCCCGGCCATCAACGCGCAATGGACGGACGAGGGCATCGTGCAGCTCGGCCAGGTGGACCTGAGCATCGCGGTGGCGCTGGAATCCGGCCTGATCACGCCCATCGTGCGCGACGCCGGCAGGAAATCCCTGCGCCAGATCTCCGTGGAGATCGCGCAACTGGCCGAGCAGGCCCGCCGGGGGCGGCTGCGGCCCGAACAATACGAAGGCGGAAGCCTGACGCTGTCGAACCTGGGCATGCATGGCGTGCGCGAATTCGCCGCCATCATCAACCCGCCGCAGAGCGCCATCCTGGCCGCGGGCGCGGTGACCCGGCAGCCTGTGGTCGACGGAGACGAGATCCGGATCGGCCACGTCATGAGCCTGACCCTGTCGGCCGACCACCGGGTGGTGGACGGCGCGGTGGGCGCGCAATTCCTGACGGCGGTGAAGCGACGGCTGGAGAATCCGATCGAGCTGATTCTCTAGCATCCTGGGCAAGGCCCAGGCAGCGTCCACGGCATCAGGGCAAGTGGACCGCGAACGGCGTACAGACCGATGGCGGCGGCAAGACGAAGCACCATTACATAAAGTCTGGAGACAAACGAATGAAAATGCAGAAGCAGCTTTCCCGTATCGCCTGCGCGGCCGCGTTCATGGCCATGGCCCAGGGCGCGTGGGCCCAGGCCGATATCAAGATCGGCTACAACAGCGACATGTCCGCCAGCGGTTCGGCCGACTTCGGCGTGTCGGCGCTGTCGGGGGCCAGGCAGGCCGCCGAGGAAATCAACGCGGCCGGCGGCGTACTGGGCCGCAAGCTGGTCATCGTGCCGCGCGATGACGTGGGCTCGCCGCCCAAGTCCATCCAGAATGCCAACGAACTGGTGGACAACGAGAAGGTCGTCGCCATGCTGGGCGGGGTGAACTCCGGCAATATGCTGGCCTGGCTGCACATCGTGCAGCAGAAGAAGGTGCCGACGATTTCGCCGTCGGCCACGGCCACCGAAATCACCAACCGCTACAGCAAGGAACCGGCCAACTACATCTTCCGCGTGTCGATGCGCGACCTGGACCAGATCACGCTGCTGGCGGCCTATGCGGCCAAAGCCACCAAGAACAAGAAGGTCGCCATCATCGCCGACACCACCGGCTACGGCCAGCAGGGCGCCAAGGACGCCGCCCACGTGCTGGGCCTGTACGGCATCACGCCCGTGGCCAACGAGAAGTTCGGTCCGAAGGACACGGACATGTCGTCGCAACTGAACAAGATCAAGGCCGCCGGCGCCGACACCGTGATCGTCTATGCGCTGGCGGACTCCAACGGCCACCTGATGCGCAGCCAGGAGAAAATCAACTACTTTCCGGTCACGCTGGGCTCCTGGGCCAACCTCAGCCCCCCGTTCCTGCGCATCGCCGGGCCTGAACTGGCCAAGAAGATGATCTTTACGGCGTCCATTACCGAAGATTCCACGCCGCAGTCGCGCGCGCTCTACGACGCCATCATGAAGAAGGAAGGCAAGCTGCCCACCTATGTGTTCGCGGCGCACGCCTACGACTCGGTCAAGATCCTGGCGGCGGCCATGACCCAGGCCCAGTCCACGGACGGGGAAAAGGTGCAGCAGGCGCTGGACAAGCTGGGCAAGGTCGACGGCGTGATCAAGAGCTACGAGCCGGCCTTCACCAAGGAGAACCACGAGGCGCTGTCGTACCGCGACTTCCGCCTGGTGCGCTGGATAGACGGCAAGGTGGTCAGCGTGGACGATGAAATCACCCGCGCCATCAAGCCGGACGAGCTCAAGCAATAGGCAGGGCGGCGGGCGCCGGCCGGGAGTTCAGGGCTGGCGCTTGCTCAGGTGGTTGACGAAGAGCTTGGCCGCCGTGGGCAGGGCGTCGAACGCGCGCACGCAGATCTGGATCTGGCGCCGCGCCCACGGTTCCGACAGCGGGATGATGCGTATGTCGAACATGACCGAGTAGCGGCGGGCGATGTCCAGCGGCAGCACGCCGATGCCCAGCCCCGAATTCACCATGAAGCACAGCGCGTCGAAGCCGGTGACCTGCACTTTTAGCTGGATGTTGCGCTTCTCGTCGTTGGCCGCGTTGGAGAGGATGCGGTTGATGGCGCTGCCGCGGTGCAGTCCCACGAAGTCGTGCTCGAGCGCGTCGGCGAAGCGGAAGCCCGGCCTGTCCCGCAGGGGGTGGTCGGCGGGCACCACCAGCGCCAGGGTGTCTTCGCGGTAGGGATAGATCTCCACTTCGTGGTCGGGGGCGGTGCCCGAGAAAATGCCCACGTCGGCCGCGTTCTCGGCCACCGACTTGATGATGGTGGAGGTGATTTTCTCTTCCAGGTCCACCTGGACGTTGGGGTAGTCGTTCAGGAACAGCTTGATGTCCTGGGGCAGGAACTGGGTGATGGCGGAGATGTTGGCGTGCACCCGGATGAAGCCGCGCAGGCCGCGCGAATAGTCCCGCATGTGCACGGAAATCTCGTCCAGCTCGTGCAGGGCGCGCCGCGCCATGGTGGACAGCGCGATGCCGGCCGGGGTCGGGCGTATGCCTTTGTTGGTGCGGATCAGCAGCCGGATCTTGAGGTTCTCTTCCAGTTCGCTGATGCGCTTGCTGATGGCGGCCGCGGCGATGTGCTCGTGTTCGGCCGCCGCCGCGATGGTGCCTTGCTCGACCACGCTGATGAAGAGTTTGAGGGAGGTGGGATCGAGGCGCATGGCTGGACGGGCGGGGGAAGCGGACGAGACGGCCCATTGTAGCCAGACGCGGTTTTGCCATCGCGAACGGCGATGGCGGCATCGCTAATGACTGCTGTTGCGGAGGCTGCGGCCAGGGCTATCCTCCCCCAAAAATTTCGCCCGGACCAAGCGCGGACCGGGCGGAGCATGAAGGATGGAGCGCGAGACAAATGAATCTGCAAAATAGCCAGCTCCTGCGGCAGCAGGCATATATCGGCGGCGCCTGGTGCGACGCCGACGACCGGGCCACCATTACGGTGCGCAATCCCTACGACGCGAGCGTGCTGGGCACGGTGCCCAACCTGGGCCGGGCCGAGACCGCGCGCGCCATCGCCGCAGCCGATGACGCCTTGCCGGCCTGGCGCGCGAAGACGGGCAAGGAGCGCGGCGCCATCCTGCGCAAATGGCATGGCCTGATCGAGGCCCACGCCGACGACCTGGCGCTGCTGCTGACGCTGGAGCAGGGCAAGCCGCTGGCGGAAGCCCGCGGCGAACTGAACTATGCGCTGTCCTTCGTGGAATGGTTCGCGGAGGAAGCCAAGCGCGTCTACGGCGACGTGCTGCCCCACACCCGCGGCGACCAGCGCATGCTGGCCATCCGCCAGCCGGTGGGCGTGTGCGCCGCCATCATCGCCTGGAATTTCCCGTCGGCCCTGGTCACGCGCAAGGTCAGCCCGGCGCTGGCCGCCGGCTGCACGGTGGTGCTCAAGCCGTCCGAGCTGACGCCGTTCACCGCGTTGGCGCTGGCCTGGCTGGGCGAGCAGGCCGGCATTCCGCCGGGCGTGCTCAACGTGGTCATCGGCGATCCCGCGCCCATCGGCACGGAACTGTCCCAGAACCCCACGGTGCGCAAGCTGACGTTCACCGGCTCCACGCAGACGGGCCGCCTGCTGATGGAGCAAAGCGCCTCCAATATCAAGAAGCTGTCGCTGGAACTGGGCGGCAACGCACCGTTCATCGTGTTCGAGGACGCCGACCTGGACGAGGCCGTGCAGGGGCTGGTGCTGTCCAAGTTCCGCAACGCCGGCCAGACCTGCGTCTGCGCCAACCGGGTCTACGTCCACGCCAGCGTGGCCGACGCCTTCAATGACAAACTGCTGGCGGAGATCCGCCGCATGAAGGTGGGCGGCGGCCTGGAAGAGGGCGTCACGCAGGGCCCGCTGATCGACCGGCGCGCCGTGGACAAGGTGACGCGCCTGGTAGCCGACGCGACGGCGCACGGCGCCACGCTGCTGGCGGGCGGCAAGCTGCGCGCCCCGGACACGCTGCTGTACGAGCCCACCCTGCTTACCGGCATCACGGATGCCATGGCACTGGCGCACGAAGAGATTTTCGGCCCGGTGGTGGGCATCAGCACCTTCGAGTCCGAGGCCGCCGTGCTGGCGCGCGCCAACGACAGCGCCTCGGGCCTCGCCGCCTATTTCTACACCGCCAACCTGGAGCGGGTGTGGCGCATGATGGAAGGGCTGGAATACGGCATCGTCGGCGTGAACACCGGCGCCGTGTCCAACGAGGTCGGGCCGTTCGGCGGCATCAAGGAGTCGGGCGTGGGCCGCGAGGGCTCCAAGTACGGTATCGAGGAATTCCTCGAAATCAAGTACGTCTGCCTTGCCGGCAAGTCGTTCAACGCGCTTTCCTGACGCGACGCGGATCCTGACATGAGCCAAGCCACGCAGCCTTCCGTCCGCGACGCGGATCAGTTCGACTATGTGATCGTGGGTTCCGGCGCGGCCGGATCCATCCTGGCCCACCGCCTCAGCGCCGACGGTTCCACGGTCTGCCTGCTGGAGGCCGGGCCGCCGGACAACAGCCCGTACCTGCACATTCCAGCCGGCTTCATCAAGGCGGTGTTCAACAAGAAATACGCCTGGCAGTTCTCCAGCGAAGGCAGCGCGCAGACCAACGGCCGGCGCGTGCCCATCCCGCAGGGCCGCACGCTGGGCGGCTCCACCTCCATCAACGGCCTGGTCTACAACCGCGGCCAGGCGGCGGACTTCGACCACTGGTCGGCGCTGGGCAATACCGGCTGGTCCTACGACGAGGTGCTGCCCTACTTCAAGTCCATGGAACGCCGAGAAGGCGGCGACGACCGCTACCGCGGCCGCCAGGGCGAGCTGCCCGTCACGGACATCGACTGGATCCATCCGCTGTGCGAGGCCTTCATCGCCGGCGCGGTGGAGCAGGGCATCCCGCGCAATCCCGACTACAACGGCGCCGAACAGGCCGGCGTGGGCTATTTCCAGCGCACCATCGACCGGGGCTGGCGCATGAGCACGGCCAAGTGCTTCCTGAAGCCCGCCATGGCGCGCAAGAACCTGGAAGTGCGCACCTACGCGCAGGCCACGCGCATCCTGTTCGACGGCGCCAAGGCCGTGGGCGTGGCGTATTGCCACCCCGCTCATCCTTCGCAGGTCCGCGCCGTGCGCGCGCGCCGCGAAGTGATCGTGTCCTGCGGCGCCATCAACACGCCCAAGCTGCTGCAACTGTCCGGCCTGGGGCCGGCGGACCTGCTGCGCGGGCACGGCATCGAGGTCGTGCGCGACCTGCCGGGCGTGGGCGAGAACCTGAGCGACCACTATTCCGTGCGCGTCGTCGCCCGGGTGAAGAACAGCCAGACCATGAACCAACTGGTCAAGGGCCTGAGCCTGGCCGGCCAGATCGGCCGCTGGCTGATGAAGCGGCCCAGCATCATGGCGCTGAGCCCGTCGCTGCTGCACTACTTCTGGAAGTCCACGCCCGAACTGGCGGCGCCGGACCTGCAGGGCGTGTTCACGCCCGCCAGCTACAAGGAAGGCTACGTCGGCATGCTGGACGATTTTCCCGGCATGACGGCGGGCGTCTGGCAGCATCGCCCGGAAAGCCGCGGCCAGGTGCGCATCCGCTCGGCCGATCCGCTGCAGGATCCCGTGATCCTGGCCAATTACCTGGCGCACGAAGGCGACCAGTTGACCCTGGTGCGCGGCATCCGCCTGGCGCGGCGGCTGCTGGGTTCGCAGGCCCTGTCGCAATACTTCGACAGCGAGGTCCTGCCGGGCCCGCTGTGCGAATCCGATTCCGAGCTGCTGGATTTCGCGCGCCGCTATGGCGTGTCGTCCTACCACGTCAACGGCACGGCCCGCATGGGGCAGGCCGGCGACCGGTACGCGGTGGTCGATCCCCAGCTCCGTGTGCACGGCATCCAGAACCTGCGCGTCATCGATTCCTCGGTAATGCCGGCCATGCCTTCGGCCAATATCTGCGCGGCCACCATGATGATCGGCAACAAGGCCGCCGACCTGATCAAGCAATCCTGAAAAACCAGTCAGCGATCACTCCAGTGATCCAGAAGGAGACAACGTGAGCACCAAGCAATTCCCCAAGACGATGAAGGCCCTGCTGCTGGCGGCGGCGCTGGCGGGCGCCAGCGGCGCCGCGCTGGCCGACGACATCAAGATCGGCTTCAACAGCGACATGTCGGCCACCGGCTCGGCGGACTTCGGCATTTCCGCGCTGGCCGGCGCGCGCCAGGCGGCCGAGGAACTGAACGCGGCCGGCGGCGTGCTGGGCAAGAAGGTCGTCATCGTCGAGCGCGACGACGTGGGCGCGCCGCCCAAGGCCATCCAGAACACCAACGAACTGGTGGACAACGTCAAGGTCAATGCCATGCTGGGCGGCGTGAACTCCGGCAACATGCTGGCCTGGCTGCATATCGTGCAGCAGAAGAAGATCCCGACGATCTCGCCCGTGGCCACCGCCACCGACATCACCGGCCGCTATGCCAAGTCGCCGCCGAACTACGTGTTCCGCGTATCCATGCGCGACCGCGACCAGATCGCGCTGCTGGCCGCCTACGCCGCCCGCGCCAGCAAGACCGGCAAGATCGCCATCATCGCCGACACCACCGGCTACGGCCAGCAGGGCGCCAAGGACGCGGTCGAGATCCTGGGCCTGCACAAGATCACGCCGGTGGCCAACGAGAAGTTCGGTCCGAAGGACACGGACATGTCGTCGCAACTGAACAAGATCAAGAGCTCGGGCGCCGACACGCTGATCGTCTACGCGCTGGCGGATTCCAACGCGCACGTCATGCGCAGCCTGGAGAAGATCAACTACTTCCCCACCACGCTGGCCTCCTGGGCCAACCTGAGCTCGCCGTTCCTGCGCATCGCCGGGCCGGAGCTGGCCAAGAAGATGATCTTCACGGCGTCCATCACGGAAGATTCGTCGCCCGAATCCAAGGCGCTGTACGACACGCTGATGAAGCGCGACGGCCGCCTGCCGACCTATGTGATGGCCGCGCAGGCCTATGACTCGGTCAAGCTGATCGCCGCCGCCATGGAGCAGGCCAAGTCCACCGACGGCGAGGCGGTGCAGGGCGCGCTGCAGAACCTGGCGCAGGCCAAGGGCGTGATCAAGACCTACGAGCAGCCGTTCTCGGCGGGCAACCATGAAGCGCTGTCGGTGAAGGATTTCCGCCTGGTGCGCTGGATCGACGGCAAGGTGGTGTCGGTCGACGACGAATTCACCCGCGCCATCACGCCGGACGATCTGAAGCTGTAAGGCGGCCCGCAAGCGCAGGGCATCGATGAGGATCTCTCCCCGGGGCGCCGCGGCGCCCCGGGGAGTCGTCAAAAGGGGGCATCCAGCATGCAAATACTACAAGCCATCCTGAGCGGATTGGCCATGGGCAGCGTCTACGCCCTGGTCGCGTTCGGGTTCAGCATTACCTACACCACGACCAAGACGTTCAACTTCGGGCAGGGCGCGTTCCTGGCGCTGGCCGGCTTGATCGGCATCAGCGCCATCCTGCTGGTCACCCAGGGCAAGCTGATCGGCTTTCCCAATCCCGAGGACGTCACCTGGGGCACCTTCCTGTTCGCCCTGCTGGCCGCCATGCTGGTATTGAGCCTGCTGGGCTACGTGCTCTACATCACCGCCATCCGCCATTTCGTGGGCGAGGCGGGACTGTCGTGGGTGATGAGCACGATAGGCTTCGGCATCATCATCCAGAACCTGGCGCTCTTGATCTGGGGCCCGGCTCCCATCGCGCTGGCGTCGCCGCTGGGCGAAGGCATCATCACCATTTTCGGCACGGGAGTGCGGCCCCAGGAGATCCTGGTGTTCGGGACCACGCTGGCGCTGATGATCGTGTTCGACTGGGCGCTGCACAAGACCAAGATGGGCAAGGCGGTGCGCGCGGTGGCGTTCAGCAAGACGACCGCCAGCCTGATGGGCATCAACGCCAACGCCGTGGCGGTGGCGGTGTTCGCGATCAGTTCGGCGCTGGCCGCGATCGCCGGCGTGATGGTGGCGCCGATCGCGACCGCCTCCGTGTTCGTGGGCACGCTGCTGTCGCTCAAGGCGTTCTCGGCCGCCATCCTCGGCGGCCTGGAGAATCCGCGCGGCTGCATCTTCGGCGGCTTCCTGATCGGGCTGCTGGAATCGCTGATCGGCCTCTGGTATTCGAACCTCCGCGAGATCGCGGTGTTCGCGCTGATCATCGTCGTGCTGTATTTCCGCCCGGCCGGCATCCTCGGCCGCGTGCATGCGGAGAAAGTATGAAGCTGCCTAAAATCCTCATTCCCCTGCTTATCGCCGCGCTCGTGGTGGGCTTCGCCTATTCGGGCCTGAACGACTTCTACCTGTTGATCCTGTTCAACATCGGGGTCTATTACATCGCCGCCACCGGCTTCAACATCCTGGTCGGGCAGACTGGCCAGAAGTCGCTGGGCCACGCGGGCCTGTTCGGCGTGGGCGCCTATACGGTGGCGCTGCTGACGGTGAACTACCAGGTCAACCCCTGGCTGGCGCTGGCCTGCGCGGCCGTGGTGTCGGCCGTCTTCGGCGTCGCGATCGCGATTCCCGCGCTGAAGGTGAAGGGCCCCAGCCTGGCCATGGTGACCATCGCCTTCGGCCTGCTGATCGAGAAGATCGTGTCCGAGTGGACGGACGTGTTCAAGGGCCAGGAAGGCTTCTACGGCATCACCGGCCTGACCTTCAACGGCGCCACGCTGGACAGCCGCCAGTGGGTCGTGGTGGTCGTTGCGCTCGGGCTGGCGCTGCATGCAATGACGTCCCTGCTGCTGAACGGCCGCTTCGGCCGAGGCTTCGCCGCGGTGCGCACGTCCGAGATCGCGGCCGAAAGCGTGGGCATCAGCGTCTACCGCTTCAAGATCCTGGCGTTCGCCATCAGCGCCATTACCTGCGGCATCGCGGGCGGCCTGGTGGCGCAGCAGAACCAGTACATCAACTCCGACTTCGTCAACTTCAACCTGTCGGTGTTCTTCCTGGTGCTGGTGCTGTTCGGCGGCCGCACGCCGGGCGGCTCGTTCCTGGGCGCCGTGGTGCTGACGGTGATCGACGCCCTGCTGGCGCGCTGGCCGGAAGTGCAGCATTTCGCCTATGGCCTGATCCTGCTGTTCGCGCTGTACGCCATGCCGGAAGGACTGGCGGGCCTGCTGGCCAAAGTGCTGCCCAGGCGCGGCCAGCGCGCGGCCCTGGCCGCCGAGGCCGGCGCGGCGGACTGGCAGCCGGCGCCTCCCGCCGCAGATGGCGGACGCGGCGCGGGCGGCTTCCTGGAAGTGAAGGACCTGTACAAGGCCTTCGGCGGGGTGGTGCCGACCAACAAAGTGTCGTTCTCGCTGGAGCGGGGATCGGTGGTGTCGCTGATCGGCCCCAACGGCGCCGGCAAGACCACCACGCTCAACCTGCTGTCGGGCCTGGTGGCGCCGGACGCCGGCAGCATCCGCTTCAAGAACCGGCAGATGGTGGGCCTGTCGCCCAACGAGATCGCGGCCTCGGGCATCGGCCGCACGTTCCAGAACCTCAAGCTGTTCGAAGGGCTGAGCGCGCTGGAGAACGTGATGGTGGGCTTCTACCGGGTGCAGAAATCCAGCTTCGTTTCGAACCTGCTGGGCCTGCCCGGCAGCCTGGAGGAAGAGCGGCGCATCCGCCGGCAGGCCTTCGGCATCCTGAAGTTCTTCGAGCTGGACCGCTATGCCGACGACGTCGCCAACAGCCTGCCCTATGGCCTGCAGCGCCGGCTGGAGATCGCCCGCGCCGTGGCCGCCATGCCCGACCTGCTGCTGCTGGACGAGCCCGCCGCCGGCCTGAATCCGGCCGAGACCGACCAGCTCACCGAGCTGATCGTGAAGCTCAAGAACATGGGCCTGACCATTCTGCTGATCGAGCACCACATGGACCTGGTCATGGCGATCTCCGACCACATCGTGGTGCTGGACTACGGGGTGAAAATCGCCTCCGGCTTGCCGAACCACATCCAGGAGAACCCGAAAGTCATCGAGGCCTACCTGGGCGCGCCCGCATAGGAGACGGCAATGAGCCGATTACTGGACATCA